>Ga0101944_10000119_pt1 | contig 262091 bp, 195 predicted proteins | sample DewCreD2012metaG_FD_75245 | JGI IMG/M metagenome (GOLD analysis project Ga0101944, IMG submission 75245) | Hot spring sediment bacterial and archeal communities from British Columbia, Canada, to study Microbial Dark Matter (Phase II) - Dewar... ...
TCTGAGGCTCCTTTATGTGCGATTTGCTTTTTGGGAGTCTCAGCATAACATTAAATGTGGGGTTGTCTACTCACCTGTTCTGCTTCGCCTAACCCGTCATTCATACTTTGAAAGAACACTAGTAGACTATTGACCAGGAGGTATTTTATGGACTTAAAACTGACCGTCGTATCTATCGAGAAACCCGAACCGATCAACTTCATCTTGGGACAATCCCATTTTATCAAAACGGTGGAAGACCTGCACGAGGCATTGGTGACAGCCGTGCCCGGTATCAAGTTCGGCCTCGCGTTCTGTGAGGCATCGGGCAAATCGCTGGTGCGTTGGTCCGGCACCGACGACGCCATGCTCGAACTGGCGCGCCGCAACGCGCTGGCGCTCAGCGCGGGGCATAGCTTTATCATTTTCCTGGGCGAGGGGTTCTACCCTGTCAACGTGCTCAATGCCGTCAAAATGGTGCCGGAAGTAGCACGCATCTTCTGTGCCACGGCCAATCCCACGCAGGTCATCGTCGCCGAGACTGCCCAGGGGCGCGGCATCCTGGGCGTTATCGACGGGATGCTGACGCAGGGCATCGAGGGTGAAGAGGATATCGCCTGGCGCAAGGGCTTCTTGCGGATGATCGGCTATAAGCTTTAGCTCCATGCCGTCCCCCCGCTTGTCTGCCACGCGCTGGTTGGAGTTAATCAAACGGGATCCGGTTCCCTGGCTGCTGGATCCCGTGAACCCTTCGGCTCGTTTGCTGACGTTGCGCTACCTGTTCAAGCGCGACGAGAGCACCCTGCACGAGGAACACGCCCGCTTGCTGGCCTGGTCACCGGTTGCCCTATTGCGCGAACACTGGGACCACGTCAACTTTTGGGGACGGGAGCACGATCCGTATTTCGGCGGCGCGCTGGGTAATTTCGGCACGCTGTATCTGTTTACACAGTTGGGCGCGTCACGTTTCCCGGAAGTCGAACCGGCGTGCGAGAACCTGCTCAACCAGGGACGCGGCCAGGACGGGCGTTTTGCCACTGCCCGCGCCACCATCGGCAGTGAGAACGTCCCCTGGCTCTGCTACACCGGTATGGCGTTACAGATCATGTGGCGCTTCGGGTATGAGAACGATCTGCGCACGCGTTCGGCATTGGCGGCATTGCTCCACACCGTCCTCTTGCGCCCGGAACAGTTGGCCTGCCCAATCGCCAATGGCGCTTGTGCGCATGGATTGGTCAAGGCGTTGGCCGCACTGGTGAACATCCCTGCCGAGCAACGCGGCGCGGATGAAGGAACGGCGATTGAAGTCCTGGGCGAATCCCTCATCAACCACCCCTTTGATTTTAGCGGGCGTGATGCAGACTGGCTCCAGCCCACGTTCCCGCGTTATTACCGCTCCGACATCGTTGAACTATGCCGCGTGGTGGCCCAGACCGACTTCCGCACACATCCCCGTTTTGAGGGGTGGCTCTATTTGCTGCTCTCGCTCAAGAACGAGGAAGGGCGCTGGAACAAAGCGCGTCCCACCCCCGTGCTGTCCGAAGAGCGCCTGCACCATTCCAGCCGCTGGCTCACGTTCGAAGCCGTCCACGCCCTGACGCTGACCTATGGGGACACCGTCTATGCACCCTGAGGACCAACTGCACGCCGGCGTGCGCTACACCGTCATCCCGCGTGTGCTGGTGTTTCTGACGCGCGGCGACGAGGTGCTGCTGCTACGCGGCGCGCCGGACAAGAAGCTATGGGCCGGGAAGTACAATGGCCTGGGCGGGCACATCGAACCGGAGGAGACGCCGCATCAGGCGGCTGTGCGTGAAGTTGCCGAGGAAGCCGGATTAACGGTAGAGGCGCTGACACTGCGTGCCATCATCCATGTGACCCTGACTTCTGCGCCCGGCGTGCTCTTTTTCGTCTTTACCGGCGCGGCGCCGCCGGGTGACCTTCGCGCTTCAACCGAGGGTACGCCGGTATGGATAGCGCGCGCGGAACTTGGCGCGCTCCCCCTGGTCGAAGATCTGCCGGAACTACTCCCGCGCGTGCTGGAACCCGGGCCGTTGATCTACGGCCATTACACCTTTTCCCCGGATGGGCTGCGCATGGCCTTTGAATCCCCGGTGAATTCGCGCATCCCCAACGTCGCGGCGCGCGCCTCCTCCTCGGCGAATTCGCGCAGCGTCGCCGGGAAGCGCCCGTGCAGCGGCGAGAGCTGAGCGCCCAGGCGCACAGATGCGGTCAGTACCCACGCCAGCGGCCAGCCCAGGCCGCTGAGCCGCGCTGCGCGCGCCAGTTCGGCGATGCCGCCGTTATCCCAGCCGCCCAGCAGCGCGGTCAAAAAGCCGTACAACGCCAGCCCCGCGAGTAGCCCCCCCAGCAGCAACGTGACGCTGGCCGGAATCGTCGGCGTCCACATCCACTCGCCCACGAGCCGCAATAAACCGTGGAGCGCCGTCGCTGCGCCGACGGGCGCGACGAACGTTTGCCACACGTAGATGCGCGTCCGCCCGGTCGCGCGCCCGACAAACCACCAGGCCACCAGCCCGCGCAGCATCAGCGCGCCGGCAAAAGCAATCGGCACGCCGACTATCCCGTAGGGCGGAGCCAACACGACCAGCAGACCCACCCGCGCTGCCTGCTCGCCAAGCGTCAGCCACGAGACTGTCGCCGGGCGTCCCAGCGCGATTAGAATCTGATTGGCGGACCAGGCCAGCCATTGAAACGTCCCCCACAGCAGCACCGGCAGCAGCCAATGGACGACCTCTACCGCCGCCTGGCCCATCGTGCCGCGGATGACGCGATCGCCCACGGCATACAGCGCGGTGAACAGAAACAGGCTGAACCACAGCCCGTAATGGACGCTCTGGCTGACGTAATAGCGCAGCAAGCGCACGTACCCCTGGCTGTGCGCCTCGACAATGGCGGGCAGCAGGCCGTTGTACAGGCCGAGTTGCAGGACCTCGTACACCGCAGCAAACGTGATTGCCAGTGTCCAGGCGTTATGCAGGGCATTGTAGCCGGGAATCAACCGGGGCAGGAGCAGCGCCTGGACGAGGGCCCCCAATGGGACGGCGGCCGCGCCGAATGCCAAGCGCCCGCCAAAACCCATCATACGCGCCATGATGTGCCGGTCGAACGTTGGCAACAGCAGCGCGCGCAGCGCGTAACCCAGGCGTTTGTACAGCCCCAGGCCGATCAGGAACACCAGCAGTTCGGTCAAAAACAATCCTAACCCCAGCCCCAGGACCGCACCCATGCTTTCGCCGAGCGCCGGTTGTGTAGCGCCCCATTCCCGCAGCGTTCGCACGGTCCAGCCCTGGATCACAATCGTTCCCCCCAACAGTGCCAGCACCAGATATTGTTCGTAGTCGAGCCGCTGCACGGCGCGGAAGAAAAACCGGAAACCCTGGAAGAAACCGGGGAACTGGATCACCGTATGGGCAACGAGGAAATACGCCAGGTACGCTTGCGGCGTGCCGGGGAGGATGAATGTTGCGACAAAGGCAGCCAGGCCGAATTGCGCTGCGCCGCTGAGCACTTGCCACCACATATAGTATTGGAAGTAGCGGAAAGCTTCCCGGGGATGACGGATGCGTAGCGTGGTGAAGTAGTAGACTGCCGCGATGCCGGTTCCGAAGTCCAAAAGCAAGCCCAGCGCGCTCATGCCAAGCCCCAGGAGTTCCCAGGTACGCAACGTCTGTATCCAGGGGATCAACTCACGGGGGAGTACATCGCCCTGGTACGCGGCGAGGGGGATCAGCAACAGAAAGTAAGGCAAGAGCAGCGTCAGCAGCCCGCCCAGCGGACGGTGGAACCCAACCTGTTCCCAATCGTTCTGGCGCGACGATGCACGCTGGTCGATGCCACGGGGGCGGAGGCGAATCTCGTCCCAGAGTGTTGGGCGCATGAACAACCGCCGCCGGGCCAGGTAGAGCGCCCACGCGGTGACGAACATGGCGGCACCGCCGCTGCCAATGACGACCCCGCGAGCCTGCCCTTGGGGGACAGGGGAAAGGGGATAATTGGCGAAAGCCAGAATGCGCGGCGCGTTGGCGGCTTCGAGGATCAGGCGATAGATGAGGTAGTTGAAATAGGGCCAGCTCTGCCACTCAGCGTTGGAAGGATGCGCCAGCCACCCGCCGACGATAAAGGTTTGCGCGCGCTCGCGCCCCCGCACACGCTGAATGACCGGCTCCCGTGCGCCGGTGATGAGCAGCGGGCGCAGCAGATTGGGGTTCGAGATCACGGTGCGCGCCTGGATGGTCGGCGCGGCGCTCCACGTGATGGTGCGTTGCAGCGGGTCGACCAGATCACCGGCTTGGACGGTTTGCGCATCACGTGATTCCGACAGGCCGAACATGCTGACGCCCAACAGCACGCTCAGCTCCTCTACGCTTTTGGGAAACTGTGGGCCGCAGAAGATCACCAACCCAATGTCATTGCGCTGCGCCATGCCACGGAACAATTCCTGGGTTTCCGCCTGGCTCGGCAAAAAGTCATTCAATACCAACACCTGGGCCAGTTCCGGCTGATCCACCCGCACGATGTAGGGTTCCGCCAGGTTAAGGGCTTCCGCGATGGCGTCTTCAAGGCCCACGTAATAAACCCCCACCGGGATGATGGGTGTCTGCGCGCGGACGGTGCTGCCGCTGAGAGCACTTAGCAGCGTCAGTAAAACGAAAAGCCACCCCAGGCGTGAAGACCCGGCGCGCGTTTGCGCGCCGGGATGCTGTGGCGGGTGGCTCTCACGTGAATCCATCTTGATGGCTTTGCCAATCCTGTGCGGCCTGTAAATGGACTTGTTCCTGAATAAACCTCGACACGGTCTCGGACGCAGATTGCGTCCTAATCCAATTTGATGTTATTGGAACACAATGCTGATGGACTATGCAGAGCCTTCGGCAGGTTTTTCAGGCTGTTCCAGCGGGGGCAAATCCTCCGGTTTCTGCAACCCAAACTGCTGCAAAAACTCGAACGTCGTCCCATAGAGAATCGGGCGCCCGACCGTGTCGGCGCGCCCGACTTCCTCGACCAGACCGGCGTTGAGCAAAGTGCGCAGCACGCTGTCGGAGCCGACGCCGCGAATGGCCTCGATCTGCGGGCGGGTGATCGGTTGAGCGTAGCCCACAATCGCCAGCGTCTCCAATGCCGCCTGTGAAAGGTGCAGGCGCACTTCCAGGCCGAGCAGTTTCTCGATATGCGGCGCGGCTTCGGGGGCGGAAACGAGTTGCAGGCGCTTCTTGTTGTGCTGGACCCGCAACCCTGTCGTGGCGAGACGGGCTTCCAGCGTCACCAGGGCAGCCTCGGCCTCTTCGAGGGAAAGGTCCGCAGAGGCAGCCAGCGTCTCCAACGGCAGCGGCTGCGGGGCGACAAAGAGCAACGCCTCGAGGCGCGCGTCCGGGGCAAGCGTGGTCGTCTCACTCACGCTTAGCGTTCCTCTTCAACGGGCAGCGGTGGTGGCCCGGCCCATTCCTGTGACGGCGGAACTTCGGCGGGTGGCGCCGCCGGCAGCGGGGGCGGCGTTTCCGGCGCCGGTTTCTCTTTGACGGGCTGCGGTTTCTTCACCACAGGCGTGGGGCTGGGCGCAACCTTGAGCCGCACTTCCGGCTGCCCGTAGACCTGCAAGCCCAGGCTATCGGCCAACACTGTTTTCACGGCAGTCATCAGTTCTGTCGCCAGGTCAGGCACATCACTGCCGGCGGCCACCTCGACATCGACAACGGCCCGCACCTTGTCGCCTTTGGCGTTGATCTTGGGAGAGACTTTGAGCACGCCGGGGATCGGATCGAGCTTGTAGGTGACCTGCTGGGTAATGCTATCCGTGCTGATGGTGGCCATGCCCCCCGTCACTTGCTGCACGCGGATGAAGCGCCGGTGTCCGGGGCGCACTTCCAGGAAGATCAGGAACAGAATGACCACGTTCATAAACAGTGCCAGCAGCAGGCCCAAAATGAGCCGCACGACCGGCTGTACGCTGTTGAAATACCGGCCCAACTCGACCAGCCACTGCCCCACATTGCTGAGAATGATATGGGGCAAAATGCAGACGGCGGTGCCCAGGGCCATCAGAGCCAACAGCGCCACGACAATGATAATACGGTTAATCGTACTCATCTTCTAGCCTCCTTTGCAAATGAATCGATGGAACGTTGGCATGTTTGAAAGTTGGAATATGATGTCCTCTCTTTCATTTTAGCTTCGATTCACGAATTTGCTACTGGCAATACGGTCAGAGAGCGGCCACAGCCAGGGCAGGCTTAACGAACAGCTTGCGGGGCGTTGCGCTTTTACGGACGCTTAGAACTTGATCCATACCTCCTCGGTGTAATCTGGCCTGGATCTGGCGATCCAGACCAAGCAAAATTGACGCTTAGAACCTGATCCATACCTCGTCGGTGTAATCGCGCAGCGTAACGTCGAGCAAAGCCGGCACATCGATCTCGGCTTCGATCCGCTGCACTTCTTCCAGGTTGGCCCAGGTTGCTGGATTACGCGCATGGACAGAGCAAGGGTCTTTATACGGCTGGATCGAAAGATCATAGGTGCCGATCTCGTGTGCGGCGGCGACGATTTCGGCTTTGTCGAAGCCGATAAGCGGGCGCAGGATAGGCAGGGTCGTCGCCTGGCTGATCAGGTTGATATTCGGCAGTGTTTGCGAGGCCACCTGTCCGATGCTCTCTCCCGTCACCAGCGCCAGGGCTTTGCGGCGGTGGGCCAATCGTTCGGCAGCGCGCATAATGAAGCGGCGGAAGACGACTGTGGCTGTGCGGGTATTCACGGCTGCCATCGCCGTTTCAAAAGGCGCGGCGGAGATCAGATACAGCGGCGCGGTGAGGCGGTGCGGCGCCAGCACTGCACGCGCCATATCCACAATCTTGGAGGCGCGCGCCTGGGCGACGCCCGGCAGCAGGTGAAAGTGCAACAGGTCGAGCGTGCAGCCACGCTTCAGCATCATGTGTGCCGCCACCGGCGAGTCGATGCCGCCGGAGAACAGCACCAGCACGCGCCCGCTCATGCCCACCGGCAAGCCCCCCGCCCCTTGCAGGCGCTGTACGAAGCAGTAAGCCGCATCCTCGTAAATCTGGATGGTGAGCGTCACGTCGGGGTTCTTAAGCTTGACCGGCGCGCCGGTCCGGGCCACGATGCGCGCTCCGATTTCGCGGTCCACGTCCTGGGAATAGACCGGGAATTGTTTATCGCCGCGCGTGGTATCGACCTTGAAGGTTGTGGCGGGCGTCACCACACCCTCGGCGAGTTGCAACGCCGCCGCGCTGATCGCCTCGAAGTCGGCGGGCGTGATCACCGCCGGCGCAAAGTAGGCAATGCCGAATACCTTGCCGAGCCGCGCTTCGATCGTTTCTGCGGGCACATCGGCGAACACTTTGACGAGGATGTGGCTGTGAAAGGGCGTCACCTCTGTCTCCGGTACGTCGTGCAGCGCCGCGCGGATATTTTCGGCCAACTGGCGAATGAAGAAAACCCGGTTGCGGCCTTTCAGGCCCAGTTCGCCGAAATGGACGATGTATGCGTGCATCGTTACCTCTTTGATTCTCTTAACCCAAATAATATCCCAAATATCCCAAATTTTATTTGGGATATTTTTGTTTATCCCAGGGTGTCAACGGATGAAAAAGGTCTTCAATGACAGACAAGACGGTACGGGCGGCGGCCTCCCACGAGAAGCGCCGCAGGTTGGCCGAGCCGAGGGCAATGAGAGTGCGCCGTAGCATCGCGTCATCCAGCAACCGCGCCAGCCCGGTGGCGATGGCAGACGTATCTAGCGGATCGACCAGCAAACCGCCATCACCCGCTACCTCTGGCAGGCTCGACGTGTTGCTCGTCAGCAGCGGAACGCCGCACGCCTGCGCTTCCAACACGGGAAAACCAAACCCTTCGTACAGCGAGGGGTAGGCGAAGACCAGCGCCCCAGAGAGCAGTGCGGCTTTGTCGCCCGCGGCAACGTAGCCAGGGAAAATCACCCGTCCTTCCAGCCCAAGCGCCTGCACGCGCGCCCGGATCGGTTCCGCCAGCCAACCTGCCGGCCCGGCAAGCACCAACGACAGATCTGGCCTATCCGGCGCGAGGTGTGCAAACGCCTCGATCAGGCGCACCAGGTTCTTGCGTGGTTGGAGCCGCCCGATGAAGAGGATATACGGGCCGGGAATGCCGTAACGCGCTTGAACGGCGGCGAGTATGCCGGCGTCGCGCACCGGCGCGAGGTCACTGTCATAGCCGGGATAGGCGACGGTGATTTTTGACGCCGCAACCCCGTATTCCCGCACCAGCGCATCCCGTGTGGCGCACGAGTCGGCGAGGATGTGTGAGGCGACGTGCACATTCCAGCGCGTGCTCCACTCCAGGTAAAGGCGCTGGCGACGCGGGTGCGCCTCGGGGAAATAGCGGTAGCCCAGATCGTGGATCGTCACCAGTGTGCGTTTGGGGCGCACCGGCGGGAGAACGTGCGCCGGGACGAAAAGCAGGTCAGGGGCGCAGCAAACCATCTCCCAGGCCAGCCGCACGTGTGTCCACAGCCGGGGGAAAGGGATAACACGCAACGCTGCGCCGGGGAAGGCGTCCGCAGGCGGCGCGGCGCGAAAGTACAGCCGAGTCTGATACCGCGCGGTAAGCTGTGGCAGCAACGCGCGAATCAGGTGGTAAGAATACCCCTCCGTACCGGTCGGCGTATCGCTGAGCGCGCGACTGGCATCAATCCCAATCGTCGGCTGACGAGCTGTCAAAAGTGCTTTTCCCCCTCCGAGTTCACCCGACTGGACTATCCGACTACCGACTCCCCGACTACTACAACGTTACCGTCATCCAGGGAAGTGGTGTGAGCAGCAGGAAAAAGATGATGACCATCACCCAGCCCAACGCTTTGCGCTTCGCATCCAGCGGCGTGAGATCGTTGAGGGGAGCCGGGTGGCGCGGCCCGATGAACAGGCCCAGCCCGCCGATCATCATCCAGGTCATCCCCGCGTAGTTCTGCCGCAACAACAAGAAAATGCCCCAACCCCATATCGCCATCAACGTGTAGCGGGCGATTTTCCAGGCGGTGCGGCCCCACATCGCGTAGGCCACGTGCCCACCGTCCAATTGCCCCACCGGGAAGAGGTTGAGCATCGTCACCAGCAGCCCCACCCACGCGGCAAAGGCAATCGATCCCCCCTTGCTCGGTGGGGAAAGCCACACATCTTCCCCGCTCGCGTGGTCGGGCAAAATGCGCCCGTAGACGATGTACTTGGCGGCGAGGTAGATCAACGAATTTCCCTCCTGGAGAACTTCTATGGGTTCACCGGCAGGAATATGCATAAACGTTTGCGGCCTTCCCACCTCCGAAAGCGCAAGGCCGATGAGAAGCAGGGGAATGGCGACGAGCAAACCGCCGAGTGGCCCTGCAACACCGATGTCAAAGAGCGCCTTACGGCTGCGCATAGGGCTGCGTTGCAGGATCACCGCGCCCAGCGTCCCCAGGCTGCCCGGCAGCGGCAGCGGAATGAAGTACGGCAGACTGGCAGGCGACCCATGGCGGCGTCCGGCAAAGTAATGGCTCATCTCGTGCGCCGTGAGAATTGCCAACAGGGTCAGCGCAAAGGGCCAGCCCTTCAAAATGTCCTGAAGGCGCGCAGGGAATAAGCTATCCGCGGGGATCGCGTTTTCGTGGAACGCCCCGATGTACAGCGTCGACAGCAGCGTGAGTACGAAAAGCAGAATGTTGACCCACGGTCTGCCCGTTTTCTGATCGGCAACTGCCGGGATAGCTTGCAAGCGGTGTTCATCTTCCGCTTTCGTCAACAGCGGCGTGTAGCCCAGGGACGCAAAACGCTGGACGATTTCCTCGAAAATCGCCTCCTGGTCGCCCGCGACGAGACGACCGGCAAACTGCACAGCCGGTTTGGGCTCGTTGGTAAGCACGCGCACTTCCTCGATATCCATCAGCGACCGCAGCGCCGCGCGCAGCTTGTCCACCGCCGCCGGTTCCGCTACAGGCGCAGAGTCACGCTGTTCCATTTCGAATGATTCTTCCACGGTGTGTTCCTTTCGTTTTGAGCAACATGAGAAACGTTATACTGATCGCCAACACCAGGTCAAGGACAGTATCCAGACGCAGATGGCTGCCGGTTAGCGCCATCAGTTTCGGCACAGGATCGGCCCGCAACAATGTCAATCCGGCAGAGCCAAACCAATACAGAGCCAGCGCCAATCCGCTATGCTTGCCCGGTACGAGCGCCAGTAGCGCCAGAACCAATGCCCACACGGCGCCTAGCAGTTGCACAGCATAACGCGGCGACACCATCCGGTAGATATCGGGCAGCAACGCAGTGAACCAGCGCGTGCCGTCCACTGCGAGCGTCTCACGCCCCCAGGCACAACCGGCATCCACACAGCCCCACCAGGCCCCCGCCGTGACAAAGAGCACGGCCGGCGACAAAAAGCTCACGATGTTCGACGCCGGCCGGTGTGTGACGATGGCCCACAGCCCGGCCACGAGCAGCGCGCCGATCATGGCGCTGCCTCCGTGAAATCCCCCTACGCGATCCAGGCGCGGGATCAGCGTGGGGTACTGGGCGAAATACGCCAGATTGCCGAGCGTGTAGCCCACCCGCCCGGCGATCAACGCCGCCAACGCCACGCCACAGACCCAGAATCGCATCCCGCGGCGGTCGAATCCGGCGCGGGGCGCCCGCCGCCACAGCCATACCATCCCCACAAGCGCCCCGGCCATGACCTTCAGCGTATACTCGGAGATCCACCAAAATCCTACGCGCATTACGCCGGGAAGTATAACACAGCGTGAAAGAAAGCCAAAGTGCATTAGCGATCAGCTTTCAGCCGTTAGCCACAGCAAGCTGATCACCGGCTACAAACAACAAAGCCCCCCTCCGAAGAGGGGAGCCTGTTTGGGCGAGCATGTCGAGAGAATTACTTCAGTTCGACGACGGCGCCGACGGCTTCGAGCTTGGCCTTGGTATCCTCGGCTACTTCCTTGCTCACAGCCTCGACGACGTTGGAGGGCACACCCTCGACCAGTTCCTTGGCTTCTTTCAGACCCAGGTTGGTGATCTGGCGAACGACCTTGATGACCTCGATCTTCTTGGGGCCGAAGTCCTTGAGCACCACGGTGAACTCGGTCTGCTCTTCTTCCGGCTCGGCTTCCACAGCCGCCGGAGCCGCACCGGCGACCATCGCCACGGGCGCGGCAGCACTCACGCCGAGCTTATTTTCGAGCGCCTTCACCAGTTCGGCGGCCTCGAGCAACGTCAACGCACTAATTTCCTCGACCAGCTTTGCTAAATCTGCCATTGTAATTTAACCTCCGTTTTTTTACCTTTCAGGTTTATGATTTTTTGTTCTTTATGAATGATGGTCAAGCCTTACGGCTGATTCAACCCCACGGTCATCAAGCCGCTGCTTGTGCAGCAGCGCCGCCCTTCCCCTCGAGTTTGTCGACATACGCTTGCAACACATTGAGCACCTGGCGGATGCCACCGGCGACCACACCGACCACCTGCGTCGCGGGCGCGTTGATGGTGCGCAGCACCTGGCTCAACATTACCTCGCGGGTTGGCAAATCGGCCAGCGATTGGGCCTGCGCCTGGTTCAGGAACCGCCCCTCCATAATGCCACCCTTGATGCGGAAGTTATCCTCGGTAACTTCTTTGGTGAAGTCGAGGAACAACTTCGCCATCGGTGCGACATCCCGATGACAGAAGGCTGCCATCATCGGTTTGGCGAAAAATCCTGCCGGCGCTTCCAACCCCTGCTCTTTCAAGACGACATCCAGCAACGTGTTTTTGATCACAAAAACGTGCCCGTCGTACTCTTGGGCGCGGCGGCGCAGATTCTGCATCTGCGGCATCGTCAACGCTGAATAGTTCGCCAGGATAATGCCGTTGCTCTTTGCCATTTGTTGCTTATAGATCGCAACCAACTCTTCTTTGCGTTCGCGTGATATAGCCAATTTTTCTCACCTCCTTATCAATTTGTGCCACCCAACAAAAAAGTCCTTGCACCTACCGTTGCAAGGACCATCGTATGCTTGTGCAAAAGCACACAGCGGACGTAATGCCGCTGATGAGTATGGTCTTGCCTCGGCAGGATGATTATGCCCGAAGGCCCCTGCTGTCTTCAGCAGACGCTGTCTTCAGCAGACGCTGTTCTCGACAGACGTTAACAGTGTATCTTACTTGGCGCTCTCCAAAGCCAGGGCTTGCGCCGGATCGACGTGTATGCCCGGTCCCATCGAAGGCGCCAGCGTCACGCGCTTGACGTAAATGCCCTTGGCCGCCGCCGGCTTCACGCGGCGGATGGTATCCATAATCGCGGCAAAGTTGCCGAGCAGTTGCTCCGCCGGGAAGCTCACTTTACCAATCGCGCAGTGGATGTTGCCGGAGCGATCCAGGCGGTATTCCACACGGCCGGCCTTCGACTCATCGATCACCCGCGGCAAGTCTTCCGGTTGCACCACAGTCCCGGTCTTCGGCGTGGGCATCAAACCACGGCGTCCCAACACCCGCCCCAGACGCCCGACCTGGCGCATCATATCGGGGACGGCAATGGCGACGTCGAAATCGGTCCAACCGTTCATAATTTTTTGGATGCCTTCATCGTCGCTGATGATGTAATCGGCGCCGGCAGCGCGGGCGATTTGGGCGTCCTCGCCGGCAGCGAAAACCAACACACGCACAGGCTTGCCCAACCCATAAGGCAAACGCACAATGCCGCGAATCTGCTGTTCGGAACGACGGGGATCCAACCCCATGCGCAAGTGCGCCTCAACCGTACCGTCAAAGGAGGTATAGCTGACTTCCTTGACCAACTTGATCGCCTCTTCCGGTGAGTAGAGACGGTCGCGGTCGACTTTTTTGGCAATCTCTAAATACTTCTTTCCTCGTTTTGGCATTTTAGTACTCCTTGTGGTAAATAACGGGATCTCCCTCCCACGTATAAGCCGGCCCCTGGTGGGCGGGCACTACTCCTGAATCGCAATCCCCATGCTGCGCGCGGTGCCGCGAATCATCATTTCGGCGGCCTCAACGTCGTTCGCATTCAGATCCTTCATCTTCATCTCGGCGATTTCGCGCAACTGCTGGCGGGTGATTTTGCCCACCTTGTTACGGTTGGGTTCCGCCGAACCTTTAGGAACGCCGGCGGCCTTGCGCAGCAGGTCCGGGGTGGGCGGCGTGCGCAACTCGAAGGTAAACGATGAGTCCTGGTAAATCGTGATTTCTACAGGAACGACGTTACCCACCATATGGGCAGTCTTCGCGTTGTATTCCTTGCAGAAACCCATGAGATTGATGCCGTGCTGAGCCAGCGCGGGACCAATCGGCGGGGCTGGATTGGCTTTGCCCGCCTGAATTTGTAGCTTCACAACTGCCTTGATCTTTTTCTTCGCCATCTTTTTCTTACTCCCTCAATCTGGGTCTATCCATACACCCAGGTACTAACGACTTTATGCTTTTTCGACTTGCAGGAAATCCAACTCCACCGGTGTTTCCCGCCCAAAGAACGAAACCAAAACTCGCACCTTGGTACGTTCTTCATCGATATCATCGACCGTCCCAATGAAGTCGGCAAACGGTCCTTCGATAATACGCACTTTCTGGCCCGGTTTGAACGTTGCGCGCACCTGGGGCGCGGCAGCCTCCATACGACGCAAGATGCCCTGGACGGCCTCCGAACGCAAGGGCGTGGGATTGTTGCCCATCCCCACAAAGCCCGTCACGCCCGGCGTGTTGCGCACGACATACCAGGAGTCATCCGTCAGTTTCAACTGCACCATAATGTAACCGGGATAAAGGCAGCGTTCCACGGTTCGGCGTTTGCCGTCCTTGATCTCGATTTCCTCGACGGTGGGGACAACAACCTGAAAGATGTAGTCCTGCATTCCCATCGATTCGATGCGTTGCTCAAGGTTGTGTTTGACCTTGTGCTCGTACCCGGAATAGCAGTGGATGATGTACCAGGCGCGTTCCTCGGTTTCGGCTTTGGCTTCCTCATCGGCGAAGGGGTCCGGCAGCACGCCAACCACGTCGGCGGCTTTTTCTTCCACTGGCGCGAAGAGCGCCTCCCCTTCGGTGGGGGGCTGCTCGAGTCCAAACCGTTCAAATAGCGCGGTGGGGGATAAATCTAGCTCTGGGAGTGATGTAAAATCGTCTTCCAGTCCAAATCCATCCGGCTCGAGCATATCCCTCTCGGTGTCCAGCTCAAACGCCTCGTCGTCTGAGTACAAACGATCATCCCGCATAAACTATCTAACCTTCTTCTCCGCGACCGATCAAGTAAGCAGCGCCGAGCAGCACGGCGACAACCACGACACTCAAGATAATGTACAGGATGTTGAGGCTGACCAGGTTGCTCAGCAACCAGCCAAAGAAGAAATCAAAGACATACAAGAAAAGCGCCATAGCGACTGTGACCGCCAACACAATCTTGGTCATAGTCCACCCTTGTTCCAGGGTCGGCCATTTCACCTTCCGCAGTTCGGCGCGCGTGCTCCGCAGATACGCCACAAGCGGATTTTCCTTCTTTATCTTTTTTTGCTCAACCACACCTGCCTCCACATCCTACTGAGACTCTAAAACACCGCCTGGTTAAGGCGGTGTCCTGGTTCTTATAGACAGGCGAGGCAGGAATTGAACCCGCAACCTACGGTTTTGGAGACCGTTGCTCTGCCAATTGAGCTACTCGCCTATGCTAACTTGCCATTCCGACGCTGGGGTCGAATTTGTGCTGACCACCTTGCGCCTAAGCCCATGATCAGACTTGAACTGATGACCCCTTTCTTACCAAGAAAGTGCTCTACCGACTGAGCTACATGGGCGCGCCTTCCAGCATGGGCAGTGAGGGACTCGAACCCCCGAAGGCGTTGCGCCAACTGATTTACAGTCAGTCTCCTTTGCCGCTCGGAACAACTGCCCAGAAAAAGCCGACGGTGGGAATTGAACCCACAACCCTCCGCTTACAAGGCGGATGCTCCGCCGTTTGAGCTACGTCGGCGTCACGCCATTATAACACACCATCATGAAGGGTCAAGGTTTTCCCTACCGAGCGGGGTAAGTATACACAAATCAGGGGATTTGTCAATTTGTGAAAACCTTCTTTGCGCGCTTTTGCGCGCTTGCTCCTACAGCAACAATAGTATAATGTAGCAGTATGACGATCTATGTAGACATCTCCGCGGCTGCACATCATCGCGCCGGGTTGGGGCGGTACGCCGAAAACCTGACGCGCGCTCTAGTACCACGCCTCACCCATAAGCTGGCACTGTTCTACAACCGGGAGAAAGGCGTGACGTTACCACCGGGATTGGAATACCTGCCATCACGCACGGTCGCGCTCAGCTATAAATCCTGGCGGATGCTGGTGTGGGCAGGCCAACTGGCGCGCATTCCTTTCAACCGTCTGATACCGGATGCGGCGCTGTTCCATGCCGCCGAGCATCTGTTGATGCCCCTCAAAGACATCCCGACTGTGTTGACCGTCCACGATTTGATATTCCGTTACTTGCCGGAGCATCACAAGCCACTTAATCGTTGGTATCTGAATTGGTCAATGCCCCTGTATTGCCGCCGGGCCAATCACATCATCGCTGTTTCAGAAGCGACGCAACGCGACCTCATCAACGCCTATCACATTCCACCGGCGAAAATTTCGGTGATCTACGAAGCGGCGGACCCGCGCTTCGAGCCACAGTTGCGCACCGTCGTGGAAGCGATGCGCGCGCGGTATCACCTACCGGAGCAGTATCTCCTCTACGTGGGCACCATCGAACCCCGCAAGAATCTGGTGCGACTCTTGAAGGTATGGGAACCGCTTTATCAAGCCCATGAGGTGCCCCCTCTGGTGATTGCCGGTCATCAGGGCTGGCTATCAGACGATTTCTTCACGGCGCTGGAGAACAGTCCCGCGCGCGACGGTGTGTTACTCACGGGGTATTTTCAAGAGGCAGATTTGCCCGCGCTCTATTCCGGGGCAACAGCGATGATTTTCCCCAGTCTATACGAGGGATTTGGATTGCCGCCGTTAGAAGCGATGGCCTGCGGCACGCCGGTGCTTTGCTCCAACACCTCCTCATTGCCGGAAGTTGTCCAAGACGCTGCGTTGACGTTCGATCCAACCGACGACGAAGCCATGGCGCAGGCGCTCCGGCGGATCACGCACGACAAGAATTTACGCGCCAGGCTCAAGGAAGAAGGGCTCTGCCAGGCAGCGCGTTTCTCGTGGGGGCGGGCGGCACAAGAGACGAAGCGCGTGTACGATCAGGTGTTAGCCGCATGCCGCACTACGTCCTAGATGCCCGCACCGCGACACCGCACTTCCCTGGCATCGGACGCTACGTCACCAATCTCGCCCGCGCGCTGATCCCGCAACTTGCGCCTGACGAACAACTTACCGTATTTTTCGATCCGGCACATCCGCTAGATTTTCCCGTTAGCGATGCGGTGCGCAGCTTACCTGTCAATGTCTCGCCGTTTTCGCTGCGCCAGCAATGGGTGATCCCCCGTTTGTTGCGGCAACACCAGGTCAATGTGTACCACAGCGCCTACTACTTGATGGCATATCGTACCGGCGTCCCTACGCTGCTTACACTCTACGATCTCATCCCGATCCATTTTCCCGAACACAGCACGTTGAAGGCGCGCCTGCTCTTTCGCTGGGCGACGGCGCTGGCATTGCGGGCAGCGCAGCACACATTGACTATTTCGGAGGCGACGCGGCGCGACGTTTTAGCCCGTTTTCGCCTGCCGCCCGAGCGGATCACGACGATCCCCCTGGCGGCCGATCCGGCTTTCACACCGCAGCCGCCGGAAGTTGTCACGGCTTTGCGCGCGCGTTACGCTCTGCCCGACACATTCCTCTTGTACCTGGGAAGCAACAAGCCCCACAAGAATCTGGTGCGACTGATCGAAGCCTGGGCGGTCGTGCAGGCCGAAATGCCAGATGTCACCCTTGTGATGGCAGGCGCGTGGCTGCCCCAACATCCGGAGGCACGCCAACGCGCGCAGGTTTTGGGGATTGATGATCGCGTGTGTTGGCTGGGGCCGCTGCCCGGTGCGGATTTACCGGCGCTGTACACGGCGGCGGCTGCCTTCGTCTTTCCCAGCCTGTACGAGGGGTTTGGCCTGCCGGTGATCGAGGCGATGGCTTGCGGAACGCCGGTAGCGTGCGCCAACACCTCCTCGCTGCCGGAAGTAGCGGGGGATGCCGCGGTGTTGTTCGATCCGATGCAGGTGGAGGCCATCGTTGATGCACTGCGACGGGTGCTCGGCGAAGACGATCTGCGCGCCGGTTTACGTCAACGGGGTTTGGTGCAGGCCGGCAAGTTCTCATGGGCGCGGACCGCGCAGGAGACGCTTAGGATCTATCAGGGGATGCATCAGAAAAACGGCTAGGGCTTTATCATTCTCGTCACAGTTCCCTATTTTTGCTTCGAGCGGATCGCCAGATCCGCGTCTGATGAGCTTAAAACGGGGAACTGGCGTTCCCCTCGGAGCAAGCATGATAAGACCCTGAAAACGGCTAAGGACTCAATGCGTGTGAACTAATTCATGGAGAAGATGATGAGTAAAAAAGAAGAATCTCTAGAGAAGACGCCGCAATGGCTTGCTGTGGGTATTACCTTGCTTTCATTGCTACTATACATTGTTACCCTGGCGCCGGATATGCTCTGGGGCGGCGGTGATTTCGCAACTTTCCAGACACGTGCATACACGCTTGAAATCGAACCTGGTGTTTTTGGGCATCCACTCTGGGTAATTCTGGCACACCCGTTTACTTATTTACCTATCCGCAATATCGCCTGGCGAGCGAATCTAGCCTCGGCTGTTTTTGCCGCACTTGCGGTGCTTTTTGTGTTTCTCACGGCCTGGCATCTTACCCGGTCACGGGTCGCTTCTTTGTTAGCTACCGGTGCTCTAGTCGTTTCTCACACATTTTGGACTTACGCGGTACTTCCCAAAGTATATTCCTTGAATGCACTTTTGTTATCTGCTTGTATTTATCTGCTGTTGCGTTGGCATAGCAGCCAGAAAGGTGGATATCTCTATGCTTTCATCATTGTTTATGCCATTAGCCAATTCAACCATCTCGTGATGGCAACTGCTGCATTAGGATTCCTTGTTTTTGTTATCGCCGTGTTTTGGCAAAATCGCCATCTGCCTGCAATGCGCCGACAATTCTTTATCAGTATTGGTGTTGCGGTACTGAGTTTGCTACCTTACATACTGGTGTTGCTTTATGGCGAAAGTTCGGGTGGATCTGTAGGTACGATCATAACTTTTTTGAAAGGGTTGGGATATTTAGTGACCACTCCAAAGGCGTTGTTAATCGGACTGGGGTGGGGCGTTGCGTTACTTCTATACCAGTTTCCTATCACAATTATCCCCGGTTTTGTGGGTCTACGGCAATGTTGGAAAGAAACGCCATTGAGAAACTGGCTATTGCTGCTTGTAGCGTTAGGGAATGTTATTTTTCTTATGGCCGCAGTTGACCCGCGTACCGGTGGAGATTATGTGTGGAATCTTCATTATTACCTTCAGTCTTACATCGTCTTCAGTTTATGGATTGCCATAGGTATAAAGCATATCCTCCCACAATTTGAAAAATTGCCCTACAAATGGGCTGGTGTTGTTGTGCTTACTATATTCGTACCTGTGACCGCCTATATTGTCACCCCCATGGTGGCAAGAGTCATGCTACAGAATGTACCTGGATTTCGGGAGTTGCCAGGCCGTGATAACTTTACCTTTGTCCTTTCGCCCTGGAAACACACAGAAACGCAAGCACGAGAGTTCGCTGAGTCTATGTTAGATGCCCTTCCACAAGACGGCGTACTGTTGGCTGATTATAGTTTATGGTCAATGATACGGTACCTGCAAGTGATCGAGGGCCAGCGTCCCGATGTTACCCTAGTCAGAATGCCTTTTGCTGGCAGTCACGCACAAGTCCCCCTGCTAGAGCAATATATATCCCAGCCCAACGTATTTATCGCTGATACCTGGCGTTATTACGATATGCAGGAAATAGAGGCGCGTTTTGAGGTCATCCCTGTCCCACCAATCTATCGGATTATACCCAAGGAAAACCGGTGATGCGTATTCTACACATTTACAAAGACTACTTCCCCGTCCTGGGGGGGATCGAAAACTATATGAAAGTCCTGGCCGAAGCCCAGGCCGCAGCCGGGCATAAGGTGGCCGCTGCGGTATGCCACCCAGGTATGGTCACCCGTATCGAGGAACTTAACGGCGTCAAAGTCATCAAATCGCGCCGCTGGGCCACCGTGGCTTCGATGCCCTTGAGCATCAGTCACCCTCTCGTCATTGCGCGGCTCAAACCGGACGTGGTGCATGTACATTCGCCTTATCCGTTGGGCGAGGTCAGCGCGTGGGCGTTCAAGGCGCGCGTGCCAATGGTCATCACCCACCACTCCGATGTGGTGCGGCAGCAGGGATGGCTGCGCCTGTATGCGCCATTGCTGCGGCGCGTCTTGAAGCGCGCCGACCGGATTATCGCTACCAGCCCGCGGTACATCGAAACGTCGCCGTGGCTTGCGCCGGTCGCGGGAAAGTGCACGGTGATTCCGCTGGGCGTCGATCATCGCCGGTTTACGCCGCCGTCCAATCCTTTCGCCGGCCCGTTGACGGCGCTGTTTGTGGGGCGCTTGCGCTATTATAAGGGAGTGGATACGTTGCTGCACGCGTTGGTCGATGTGCCGGAGATGTCGCTCAACATTGTGGGAACCGGCCCGCTGCAGGACGAGTGGAAGGCGCTGGCGCACAGCCTGGGCCTGGCTGCGCGCGTGCATTTTCTGGGAGAAATCCCGGATGAAGACTTGCCCGCCCAGTATCACGCAGCACACCTCTTCGTGCTGCCCGCCAATGCTCGCGCGGAAGCGTTTGGCACCGTGCTGCTCGAAGCGATGGCGTCCGGTTTACCCTGTATCAGCACAGAGGTCGGAAGCGGTACCTCGTGGGTGGTGCAGGACGGCGTCACCGGGCGGGTGGTGCCACCGCAGGATCCGGCAGCGCTGGCAAAGGCGCTACGCGAGTTGATAGATGACCCTGAAAAGCGCCGCGCGATGGGACAGGCCGGGCGGCAGCGCGTCGAAACGGAATTTACGCAGGAGCTGATGACGCAGCGTGTGATGAAGGTCTACGAGAGCCTGGTGTAACTTTTCTTTTGCCTGGGAAAGCGGCGCAATCAGGTTATTGCGCCGCTTTGGCTTGTGCGTACACACGCTCGAATTCAGCCTTGTACTGCCCGGCAATCTCCGGGCTGTGCAGAATGAGCACATTTTCGTCGTTGTAGTTGGCAGCGTTGCTGCTAAAGTTGTACGATCCCGTGATCACCACAGCCTGATCGATGATGATGACTTTGTGATGCATCAGGTAGGGATTGCCGTCAGGTAAAATGTCGATGCCCGCCTGACGAAAAGAGGCGACATCGGAACCGTCGGCGTCGAGGTTGCGAGTCTCAATGACCATGCGCACGGGGACGCCGGCGCGGTGGCGCGCCATGATGGCGCCGGCAATGTCGTCATCGGTGAACACAAAGGCCATGACATCCAGGCTGGATTTCGCGCCCTTGATCAACTGGATCATCCGCGAGCGCGCGTCCCCTTCCGCCTCGAAGACATTCTCCACCTGCACACCGGCAATCTCGATTTGTGGATAGGGTGTTTTGTCAGGTGAAGCTGCCCCAAACTTTCGCAGAACGAACATCTCCTCGAATTCTGCCGTGTAATTCTCCGCCAAGAGCCTGGAATCGGCCACAACGATGTTGTTGTTATTGCGATAGGTGCCGTTGGTGGTCAGATTCCAGGAGCCGGTCCACACCTGCTTGCCGTCAATGACCACGAATTTATTGTGCATGAACGGCTCGGCGCTGTCGAAGACGACCGGCACCTGAGCTTGCAACAAGCGCGTTGGTCCCAAAGATTCGGCGTAATCCGAGTCCGTCACCAGGCGCACCCGCACGCCACGTTGCTGTGCGCGAACCAGCGCATCGATGACACTGACCAGATCAAACTCAAAGGCGGCGACATCCACACTGGTCTGGGCGCCATCAATGGCTGCCGCCAGGCGTTCGTCGATGCCGCCCTTGCGGTCTGTGGGGCGATCGGGGTAACGCGGCGTCGTAAAGAAGACCTGAATACTGGCTTTGTCGGAGACCTCGACAGGCTTGGCGCTGCCGCCCAGCAGGTCGATGCCGGCCCATACGGCGATGAGGACGAAAAGCGAAATGAGCAGCTCTTTCCAGCCGAAGCGGGACTTTTTCTCTGGCGTGGTCGTTGATGGTGTCATCGACTACATCTCGTCGGTAAAGGCAGGTGGGGATGCCAGGAGCAGGTGCAACATGACGGCAGGATCGTCGGTCTCGGCGCTGGTATTGGCCGTTTCCCGCATGTAGCGCCGCAATTTACGCAGCGCCGGGTCGAGATACCGCCAGGCCTCTTCGTCGTCCATATCAACAGTTTCCAGCACCAGCCGCTCGATCTCCGTCTCGGCCCAGTGCAGCAAGGTCAACGCCTCATCGTCGGCAAGGGCTGCGGTCAAGCCGGGGTCCGCGGTGATGCGCTCGATGGCAGCTTGCACGCGGCTCTGAATGTGCGGTGCGTTCAATGCAAGATCTTCGGTTGTTTTCATTGTATCGCTCCCCGAAAGAGAGTCCCAGGGCTTCAGTCAGGTAGTCGCGTCGTCGCCATCGTCGCTGCAAAGGCATTGAGGGCGGTGAGTTGCGGCGGTGTCGGGCGGATGAACGGACGCACCCGGCGGATGGTGTCCCACGCCTGCGCCGCGCTCATACCGGTGCGCACCAGGTACGCCGCGGCCATCATCGGTGCGCGCCCCACGCCTGCCGCACAGTGGATGTAGACTCCGCGACCCGCGGCGATGTGCTGGCGGATAAAATCTACGCCCCGTTCCAGGTCCTCTACCGTGGGAGCGGCGTCGTCGGTGGTGGAGAGCCACAGGTAGTGATCCAACGCCAGCCCGCGTTGCGCATCATCGGATTCCTCGCGCATGTTGAGCACGGCGCTAATCCCCAGGGCGCGCATCTGCGCCAGCCCGCGCCGCCTGTGTTGCCCGCCGACGTAGAGATTGGGCTGCACACGGCTGATGTGCGGGAGTGAGAAGCCATGGGTGCGGCGCACAATTTTGTCTTGTACCCAGAGGTACGTGGCGCGCATGCCATGTTCGAGCAAACGCCGATAAATGATATAGACGAGCGCGAACGGAGGAAAAGTTTTAAGTCGGGTTTGTTTCTCGAAGATTGCTTGTTCCATAGGTAGTTATGACGCAACGGAGGTATTGATGTCTTCCTTGACCGCCGGCAGGACAAAGAAGAAGGTGCTCCCCTGTCCCGCCGTACTTTCTACTCCCACTTCACCGTTCAGTCGCGTGACGATCCGCTGCACGATCGAGAGTCCCAGACCGTGGCCTTCGACAGGGGTTTGTCCCAAGCGGGTGAACGCAGCGAACAGGTGGGACTGTTCTTCCTCAGTCAAACCATTGCCATTATCACGCACCCAGAAGCGCACCCTGTCCGGCGGCTGCGGCGTCGCTCCCACCGTGATGCAGGGGGGCGTTCCGCCATACTTGACCGCATTACTGAGATAATTGACCCACACCTCCTCAATCCAGGGGCCATAGCCGTAAGCCACAGGCCAAACCTCAGGGATGCTGATTTGCACGGCGTGCTCACTGAACATATCGACAAGGCGATCTGTGGCAGCGCGGACGATGTTCCCCATATCCAATGGCGTGAGCGGCACTTCGTTCATTTGCCGCACACTGGCAAGCAACAGCAGCTCGTTGATGATGTTTGCCATCCGCCGTCCATTTTGCGCGATGATCGCCAGCGTTTCGCCCAGCTTGTCTGCCGGCATTTGGGTGTAGCGCTTCTGCAACAGGTCACTGAACCCCACCACGGCGGTGAGAGGAGTCTTCAGGTCGTGAGCGACGGTGTGCGCGAAAGCGTCCAATTCAGCGTTGCGGACTTCTAACTCGGCGGCCTGCTGCTGCAAGGAAAGGTTTCGCGCTTCGAGGTCTTTCTGCAAAAATCGCAGGGTCAAATGCGTTTGGATGCGCGCCAGGACTTCCTTCACCTGGAAGGGCTTGGTGATGTAATCCACGCCCCCGACGGTGAAGGCCTGCACCTTGTCCAATTCCTGGTTCAGGGCGCTAAGAAAGATGACGGGAATGTCGCGCGTTTTTTCGTCGGCCTTTAGCAGGCTGCACACCTCGTAACCCGAAAGTCCCGGCATCATAATGTCGAGCAGCACCAAATCCACGGGAAGCGTATGGGCAAGTTGCAGAGCTTGTTCGCCATCGGCTGCCGTATGGGTGATATATCCGGCCCGGCCCAAGACATCCGACAGGAACCGCAGATTGAAGGGTGTATCGTCCACAATTAAAATGTTTGCGCCAGGTCCACCGGTCTTGTTCATCGCTTCCTTTGACACAATCTGATGACACAATCTGAACTGTTCCAAGACTCAGTAGATCGGATTTTGCCTGGTCTGGATCGTCAGCCCCAGTCAGAACAGGGATCTGCCGATCCCCTCGAAGCATTTTTGGATCTACTGAGACTGCTATAAACACACTTACACTATATCACATTTTCAATAACTAACCATCTGATGATTACCCATATCTCACCGTGGAGCACGCTGAGGTCGCCGAGAGGCATAACAGAGGCTTTTTCTGCGCGCCTTGCGACCGCTGGGGGGGAATGTATCGCGCGCATCGTGCAACATACGGGTCATCAGCAACTCACCATAGAGGCGCATCAGCCAAACAACGCCGAGGTTGCGTCGGCAAGGTCGATCCCCTTGCCGGCGATCTCGCCATACAGGTCTTGGTAATCGCGGGTGCGCACCACAATCGGCATGGGCACAGCATGCCCCAGAATGAGCGCCTGTTGTTTGGTTTCCAGGCGCGCCAGCACTTCGCGCAGCGCCGCCGTCCCCGCCAGGCCCGAAAAGACGGCGCGGATATCGTTTTCCTCATCGAGCAACGCCGTCACTCGCGTGCCGATCTGGCTCATCACCTCTGGATCGATGCCGCTGGGCCGCTGGTCGACCACCAGTAGAGTGACGTTGTACTTGCGCATCTCCCGCGCAATCGTGCCGAAGATGGTGTGGCGGGCGATCGCCGGATCGAGGAACTTGTGCGCCTCTTCGATGGTGATGATCAACGGGCGTGGCTCGCTGCCTTTGCCGCCCAGCGCCGATTCCTTGCGATCCACATACGCTTTGTGAATCCGCCGGGTGATGTAGTTCGCAACTAACAAGTAGGCTTCCAAAGCGTTGCCATAACGGCCAAACTCTAAAATCACGCTCACGTTGCTACTGATATAATCCAGGATGCGCTTAATCGGGTCATCCGTAACGTTTTCTACAAGGAATTCAAAACGGAGCAACTGCTCTAACTTACGTTTGATCGCTCCGAGCGTACCCTCATGGAGCTGATTGTTTTCCAGAATATTTGTCAAGGTCTCATCCGGCGTCTCGGCCAATAAGCGCCGCACCCACGCCTTTCCTAAGCGCCGACTCAACATGTACAACGCATTGCGTTGCACTTCGGTGAATCCAAAGAGCGGCGCGAGCAATTCCAGGTCTTCCGGTTCCAGTTGATCGTAGCCAATGTTGACTTTGAAATCCACCTTGCTGCCGCGCCGTTGCGACGACTCAGGATCGAGGGTAAACACGCTCACGCGCCCGTCGTAGAAAAGCTGGCGCAATCCCTTGACGTCTTGCCTGGCCTCATCCTGGCTTTTCCAGCCATACTCGTTGTGCATGTCGAAGACCAGATTGACGGCAGCGCGCTCTTGAATGATACCTGCCAGCACCATCCGTGTGAGGAACGTCTTGCCGGTACCGCTTTTCCCAAAAATGCCGCTGGAGCGTTCGACGAAACGCTGCAAATCCAGCGCGATGCGTGTGCCCGCCATCTCCAACGGTTCGCCGATGTAGAACCGCCCGGGTTCGTCGGGATTGCCGAAGATTTGCACCACCTCTTCCGGCGTGGCTTCGTACACGCGCGTGAAGTGCGCGGGGACGGTCTTGGCGGGCCGCACGTTGCCATCTTCGACAACCAGCATCGGCGTGATGTGCATCTGCCCGTAGGTGAGCGTGCCGCGATAGACCTGCGCCAGGAAGCCGTCCGGGTCCTCCGGTGGTGACTGTTCCACCTCTGGATGACGGCTGGCCAGCGTCACATCGGTGATCATCCCGAAAAAGCGGCGCGCCGTCTGCCCGCGCACCACGACGTAACGGCCCACCGCCAGCCCTTCGATGAGCCGGTTGGGTGACAGTTTGGCCTCCAGCCCCTTGCTGAGGCTGCCGCTGACGACCACACCCAACACGGTAGGGTCTACCGGTTTGGGACGGGGGAACCAGACATCCAATTCACTTTCGCTCATCGTACCTCCCTGATAGTCCGGTAGTCGTTAGTCTGATAGTCGATAGACTTGTCCCCGAATCGATCGCAAACAGGTGTCGAACATAGATTCACGCAGATAATTCTATTCAATCAGCGTGAATCTGCGTCCGAATCCCATCGCAGTATGGGGTAACATCTTTAATCTGTGGCGAAGTCTTGTAGCATCTTGGCAAACCTTTCAAGCGACAGGTTGCCCTTCACACGGATACGAGGCCAGGTGTAGCGGTTGTCCAGACGCAGTTCAGTCCCCCAGGCAGTGGTGACGGCCCCCCAATACCCGGCAGATTCCACCACAGCGATCGTGGCGTCGTCGTAACGCCCGGAGGGATAGCAGAAAAAGCGCACGGGACGTTCGGTGTGCGCCTCGACCGCTTCGCGCGCCCCCAGGATTTGATAGACCAGAAATTCGTAGGCGCGCCCGGTGAGGTCATAATGGTCACGGCCATGCGCCTGCATCGACATGCCGGCATCGGCCATCGCCCGCACGTCGTTCCAGGTAAGATACTGAGGCGCTTCGTAATGCGCCGGCGTCGCCAGCACGAAAAATTCACCGACGAAACCGTACTTTTGCAGCAGCGGCAGCGCATGGGTGTAGGCGTCTTTGTAGCCATCGTCGAAGGTGAGCACGATGGGCTTCTCCGGTAAGGGTTTGCCGGTCGTCAGCGTCTCGTAGATGTCGGCCAGCAGGACGCTGTGATAGCCTTGCGCTTGCAGGTATTGCAATTGTTCATCGAAGTGCGCCGGGATCACAGTCAAATCACGTCGATAGACGTCGGCGTCCGGCGGCAGTTCGGAGATGTAATGGTACATCAAGATCGGCACATGCACAGCCTCCGGAGGTGGGGGATAGGTGGGTGTGGGAGGAAGGGTGGGCTCTGGCGGCTCCGGCGTCGCTGTAGGTTCGGGCGTGGGGGTGGGTTCAGGTGTAGGTGTGGATGTGGCGGTCGGCGTTGGCGTCGCAGTCGCTGTGGCAGTAGCGGTAGCCGTGGCCGTTGGCGATGGGGTTGCCGTCGGTGTCGGCGTCTCCGTGAACACCGGCGTGTCCGTCACCATTACGGCGGCTTCGGCGAGCTGTTGTGGCAACACGCCCCCACCGCTCCCCGCAGCACAGCCCGCCAAGAACAGCAGCAACAACGGCACAAGCCAGATTCGGCGATCGCTCATTATGGTTGGTTTCATAAGGGTAGTCAGATAGTCGTCAGTCTTTAGTCGTTAGCCATCAGTAGATCGAATTTTGCTTGCTCTGGATCGTCAAATCCAGAACGGGGATCTGACGATCCCCTCGAAGCAATTTGTAATTTACTGAGTCTCAGTAATCTAATTTTGCTTGATCTGGCTCGCCAGATCCAGACCGGAACGGGGATCTGACGATCCCCTCGAAGCAATTTGTAATTTACTGAGTCTCAGTAATCTAATTTTGCTTGATCTGGCGAGCCAGATCCAGACCGGAACGGGAATCTGACGATCCCCTCGAAGCAATTTGTAATTTACTGAGTCTCAGTAATCTAATTTTGCTTGGTCTGGATCGCCAGATCCAGACCGGAACGGGCCATCGAAGCAATTTGTAATCTACTGAGTCTTCAGTCGTCGGCTGTTAGCCTGAACAGCAATAGTGTACCACATTTTCGGCAGGTGTCCCGTACCTGACGCAAAAGAGAGAGCGACGGCATGTCTTTGTGACGCCATTCGCTCTCTCACGTATCAGATGTGAACGTCAGCGGCGGCGAGAAATCCAGAAGGTCAGTCCGGCCAAAAGCAGGGTCACCGCGCCCAGAATGCCCGGCAGCCACCAGGAAGGTGTCGAGGTCTGCGTTGGCACGCCAGTCACCAGGCTGTATTGATCCGCAGTGGTCGGTTCGGCGGTATCGTATGCCATCCACTCGCTTTCGGCGGCGCCGGGAGGAGCACCGGCGTTACCTTCTCCGACGCGCTCGGCTTCGTCAACGCCCTGCGCTTCTGCCGCCGGGGCGGATTCCAGGACCAGCATTTCTTCTTGAGGTGCGGTTTCGGTCAATTCCTGCGCGTTCGTTGTCGCTTCTGCCGCCGCAATCCCCGCGTCGGGCTGGGGCGTGGCGGTGAGTGGAACTGCCGCCGGCGCTTCGACGACTGCTTCTGACTCTACCACTTTTTCCGCTCGCGCTACTGCTTCGGTGCTTGGGGTGGCTGCAGGCATGGCTGCCGGCTCACGGACTTGCATAACTTCGACTTCCTTCTGCACCACCACGGTGGCGACGACCGCGGCCGGCGGTGCTTCCATAGCCGGCATTTCCTCGGCGGCGTTGGGGGCGTTCAGGACCATCGTCGGGGAGATGCTGCGTTGCATATAGGTCAGCCCTGCCGTCACCACAAACGCTACGGCAGCCAGGGAGGTCGCCAGACGCATGAAGAGCAACGGTGTGGAACGGCGGTATGCCCGCTGCGGCGATTTTTCGGCCCCCGATTTTTCGGCCCCCGATTTTTCGGCCACCATTGAGGGCGTGAGCAAATAATTGCGCGGCGGTTCGCGCAGCGGAATGGCCCTCACCAGGGCGACGACCTCGCGCATCTCCTTGACCTTCTGTTGTAGGACGCGATCTTGAGCCAACGCCGCCTCGAAAGCCGATTGTTTCGCCGGTTCCAGTTCGCCATCCACATAAGCAGAGATGTCTACTTCGCGCCACGTTGTGTGCATCTGCGTCATCTTTCTTCCTCCACCCGCGCGGTGAGGGCGCGACAAGCGCGCGCCGTCACCCCCATCCCTACATTATTGGTAATCCATGCCACGTTATGCTTCATCCTCACTGTTTAGACGATAGCGATGCGGTAAAAGTTCCCGCTCCTCTTGCAAGAGCTGCTGCATTTGCGCCCGCGCGCGCGCCAGCCGCGATTTGACCGTGCCCAGGCGGGTGTTCAGCAACTCCGCCACTTCCTGATACGCCAGTCCCATACGGTCCACCAAAACGATGACCATGCGTTGGTCTTCCGGCAGTTTCGCCAGTGTGCGCTCCAACAGCGCGCGTAGCTCCTGCTGCTGAAGGGTCTGTTCCGGCAACAGCCCGCCGTCTGCCAGATGGGGATTGGCCTCGTCATCGGCATCGCCAAAGTCCTCCCACGATACGGTGGGACGGCGCTTGCGACGGCGCAATTCATCATAACATGCATTGGCGACGATCCGCAACAACCAGGCCCGGAACGAGCCACCGCGAAACTTCGCCAACCCTTTGTAGGCGGAGATAAAGGCTTCCTGCGTGGCATCATCCGCAGCGGCCTCATCGTGCAACAGATGCCAGGCCAGGTTGTAGACTTGCGTCTGGTAGTGCAGGAGCAGCGCGTTGAAAGCGTCCAGATTGCCCTTCTGGGCGCGCTGAACTAACGCGGCTTCGTCCCATGAATCGGTCGTTGTGTTCATCATTTGTTCTTTTTTGTCAGCAGATGCTCCTGCTTGACGTATTCTCAAATTTAGCTATACTTATTGCCAGGCCGAAGTGGCGGAATAGGCAGACGCAAGCGACTCAAACTCGCTCGGGTAACCCCCATGTGGGTTCGACTCCCACCTTCGGCATTATAACGCACAAGCGGGTGAACGCCAAGTTCACCCGCTTTTTTTAGGTGCTTGACGCTTCGATTGGCTCAGGATATAATCCCCACAAGCAGGAGGAAAGCACAACCAACATGAAGAGTATTTTCGAAAGTTTGCGCAAAACCCGCAACGCCGTCTTTGGGCAAATCGCCCAGCTTCTGGGCGCCGGCGATATTGACAATGATACGTGGGAAGACCTGGAAGCGTTGCTCATCCAGGGGGACGTGGGCGTGGAGACTTCGCTGGCGCTGATCGAACGGCTGCGACAACGCGCCAGTGCCGAGGGGATTTACCGGACAGCCGATCTGCAAAAGGTGTTACGCGAGGAATTGCGCGCGTTATTGCCGGAAGGCGAGCCGCTGAACCTGGATTGGCCGCTGGCCGTGTTGCTGATTGTGGGCGTGAATGGCTCAGGAAAGACAACGAGCATCGGTAAGCTGGCGGCGTATTTCAAACGCCAGGGGCGTAAGGTGGTGCTGGCAGCGGCGGACACATTCCGCGCGGCAGCGATGGACCAGTTGGCCGTGTGGGGGCAGCGCGTGGACACGCCCGTCATCACCGGGCCGGAAGGCGGCGATCCCAGCTCCGTGGCCTACGACGCGATCCAGTACGCCGAGGCGCGTAAGGCGGATATGGTCATCGTCGATACGGCGGGTCGTCTGCACACGCACCACAACCTGATGGCGGAGCTGGAGAAAATACAGCGGGTGATCGCCAAACGGGTGGCCTGGGCGCCACACGAGACCTTCCTGGTTCTCGACGCCAACACCGGCCAGAACGGGCTGATCCAGGCGCAACAATTTCTCAACGCTGTGAAGGTCAGCGGCATCATCCTGGCGAAGTTGGACGGCAGCGCCAAAGGCGGGATGGTGCTTTCCATTGGACATCAACTGGGCTTGCCGGTGCGCTTCGTCGGCACGGGCGAACATGTGGAGGATTTCATGCCCTTCGACCGCGAAGCCTTCGTGCAGGGTCTGTTAGGGCAACCATGATGCACAACAGACTCAAGACTTACGCAAACAAGAGTTTTTACCGCCGAGCACGCAAAGAGCGCAGAGACTTTATGATTTTTCTGCTTTCATCTTTGCGACTGACTACCCAACTAACGACTACCTGACTAACGACTACCCGACTAACGACTATCCGACTATGATTGTGGAGGAACAATGACCGAAACTGTAGATCGTCTCGAAAATCTGGCTTCTCGCGTGGAGGCTATCTGGAGGCGTCTTTGACTTACCTGGAAAAATCCAGGAACTTGATACTTTAACTGCGCAAAGCGCCGACCCTGACCTGTGGAATGACCCTGACCATGCACGCGCGGTGATGCAGCGGTTGGCGACGCTACAAGAGGACGTGCAGTACTGGACCGGTCTGCGCCAGGAGATTCACGACACGCAGGAGTTTTTCGCCCTCGGCGACGCGGACCTGTTCGCTGAACTTGAACAAACGACGGACAAACTGGAAAACGAAGTGGCGCAGGCCGAATTCCGGCTGCTCCTTGCCGGTCCATACGACCGTAGCGACGCCATCCTGGCGATCCATGCCGGAGCCGGGGGGACGGATTCGCAGGACTGGGCCAACATGCTGCTGCGGATGTTCTTGCGCTGGGCGGAGCGCCGCAATTTCAAAACCGACATCCTCGATATGATGGAGGGTGAAGGGGCCGGCATCAAGAGCGTCACCGTGAGCGTGCGTGGGCCGTATGGCTACGGCTACCTGCGTTCGGAGCGCGGCGTGCACCGGCTGGTGCGCCTGTCGCCCTTCGACGCGGCCCACCGGCGGCACACGTCGTTCGCGCTTGTCGAAGTGTGGCCTGATTTGGGGGAGGATGCGCCGCTGGAGATCGACCCGGACGACTTGCAGATCGACACGTATCGCGCTTCGTCGGCGGGCGGACAGCACATGCAGAAGAACGAGACGGCGGTGCGTATCACACACCTGCCCACGGGCATCGTCTCGTCGTGCCAGAACGAACGCTCGCAGACGCAAAACCGCGAGGTCGCCATGCGCGTGCTCAAAGCGCGCTTGATGCAGCTTGAGGAAGAAAAACGCCGCCAGCAGCTCGACGCACTCAAGGGTGAGCATGTCGATGCCGGATGGGGCAATCAGATCCGCTCCTATGTGCTGCATCCTTATCAAATGGTCAAGGATCACCGTACCGATCACGAGACCGGCAATATCCAGGCAGTGTTGGACGGCGATTTGGACGCCTTTATGGAGGCATACCTGCGTCATACAATGAACGATTATCAAGACCAGTGATGGTGCAGGCGTTGAGCGCGAGTTGCCAACTCGTGCTACAAAAATCGCTACAGTTTTTGGCACAACGCCGACAACAAAAAGGATCGCCAGCCTTAGTAGATCGCAAATTGCTCTGAGGGGATCGCCAGATCCCCGTTCTGGCCTGGGCGATCCAGGCCAAGCAAAATTAGATTTACTGAGACTACCTGACCTATGACTATCAGACTATTTTGATAAGGAGGGAATCGATGATCGACAAGCACAAGAGGCCGGGTCTTAATAGCTTTAGCAGCGTCAACAAACCCGTTTCCGGCGGTTCAAAAAGTGGCGGAGCGAAGACGCCCGCCGGCGGGCCACCCAGGCCCTCCGGCGGCGATGCCAACATTCAGTCGCGCATCCCCAGACCGGCGCCCGCACCGACGTCCCAACCTAAACCGTCTGGCGCTAAAATGCCTGCGCCAACGTCTGCACCCTCGCCCGCTGCTGCAACGCCATCCCCGGAGGATACACGCGCTCAGCAACTCGCCAGCGCGCGCACCCGTTGGGAGCGGTTGGCCGGTCTGGCCACATTGAGCGCCATCTTCGACCAACTGTCCTCTGTCACCGCCAAAGTCGATGGTCTGGACAACGAGATTGCCCAGCTCCGCGCGCGCGGCTATCGCTTTGGGCGCACCCTGGAAGAGCGCGCCGCCACCCTGAAATCGCGCTGGTCGCAGCAGCAGATGACGGCCAATCGCCTGCTCCAGGAGCAGCGCAACGTCCTGCAAAGCGCCGCCAACGAGACGCAGCGGCTGCTTGGTCAGGCCGAACGCAACACCGGCCTGCTGGATACGGTGGACAGCCGCCTATGGGCGCTCGAAAACCAGATCAACGAAGCGCAACGCAATGTGCGGGGGATCTTCAGTAGCACGGAACAGGAAATCAGCAAACTGCAAGATGAGATGCGCGAAGTGCGCACGATGTTGGACGCGCTAGACAACGCCTCCTTCGATCTGTTGCCCGACGAGCATGGCGTGGCGGTGTGCAAGGCCCAGTGGATCAGCGACAATCAACAGCCAGAGGGACTGCTGTTCCTCACCGACAGCCGCCTGATTTTTGAACAGCGAGAAGAGCGCGTGATCAAAAAGAAGCTCTTCTCTTCCGAGAAAGAACTTGTCCAGGAACAACTCTGGGCTGCACCGGTGGGGGTGATTGCCGAAGTGCAGGCAGATGACAAGAAATCGGGCCTGTTTGGGCTGGGAAGGCAAGAGTTACTCACCCTGAGTTTCGTCGAGCGCACGCGCGAGCTGCCAGGCGACGTGACCCTGCATCTCAAGGGTGGGGCGACCAACGAGGCGTGGCTGGCGCTGATCCGTCAGGTGAAAAGCGGGCAAATTGCTGCCGACCGCTTCGGCGCGCCCGCGCCCCAACAGGTGTTGGCGGCCCAGGCGGAAGCCGAAGCCGCGAAACCCACCGCCGAACTCCCCACCCGCTGCCCCGCGTGTAACGCCAAGTTGCCCCCCATCTACAAGGGGATGAAGCAGGTGGAATGTGAGTACTGCGGAATGGTAGTCAACATATAGCGGTAGACAGGGTATGGATTTACTGTACGAGGTGGGACACTACATCGACGCGCACCGCCTCCTGAAACCGGGAGCGCGCGTGGTGGTCGGTGTCTCCGGTGGGCCGGATTCGGTGGCACTGCTACACGTGCTGCGACGCCTGGCCGCACCGCTGGACCTCGCCCTGCATGTCGCGCATCTCCATCACGGCATCCGCGATATGGACGCCGACGCCGACGCCGAGTTCGTCGCAGCCCTGGCGGAAGCCTGGGGCTTGCCTTGCACCATCGAGCGAGTCGACGTTCCCGCGATTGCTGCAGAACAGAAGCTGGCGCTCGAAGAAGCCGCCCGTCGCGCCCGCTACACTTTTCTGCACCAGGTTGCCCAGAAAGTTGGCGCACTGCGTATCGCGGTGGGGCACAACGCCGACGACCAATCCGAGACGGTGCTGATGCACTTGCTGCGGGGCGCCGGTCCGGCGGGATTGCGTGGGATGCTGCCCGCGACCCCACTGCGCGACTATCACCTGCTGACGCCCTGCCCCAAGCCGGTCTCGGAGATGAAGCTCATCCGCCCGCTGCTCGCCATCCCCCGCGCCGACATCGAAGCCTACTGTACCGAACAGCAGTTGACCACCCGCTTCGACCGCTCGAACCTGGACACCACCTTTTTCCGCAACCGCCTGCGCCTCGAGGTCTTGCCGTATCTGGCGCAGATCAATCCGCACATTGCGCAGAACCTGCGCCACCTGGCCGAGGTCGTGCGTGCAGACTACGATCTGCTGCACGAGTTCGTGTCGGTGGCGTGGGACACACTGCTGGTGAAAAGCGCGCCTGACCTGCTGGCCTTCAACCTGGAAGGCTGGCGGGCGCAGCCGCTTGCCATTCAACGGGCCATCATCCGCCGCGCGGCGTATAAACTGCGCCATTCGCTGCGCGATGTGAGTTTCATCCACGTAGAAGACGCGGTACACATCGCCCAGCAGGGGGCGACCGGCGCGCAGGCCACCCTGCCCCATGGGCTGCGCTTGACGGTCGGCTACACCACCCTCACCATCGCCGGAGAGAACGTTTTGCACCTGCCGGCGGAAAATCCCTGGCTCACACCGGGCAGCGTCATTCCCCTGACCACTCCCGCCGAGATTGATTTGCCGAACGGCTGGCATTTGCACATTCAAGAAGCGCCGCACTGGAATCTGGACGCCATCGCCAACAACTGCAACCCCCTGGTGGCATGGATGGATGCCGATGTGTTCGGTGATGCCGCCATCCTGCGCACCCGGCAGCGCGGTGACCTCTTCCAGCCACAGGGGATGCGCCATGCCACAGTGCGGCTGAGCGATTTGTTGATCAACGCGAAAATACCGCGTCCGTGGCGCGATCATGTGCCGCTGGTCGAAGCGGGCGGGCGCATCCTGTGGGTGGTCGGCCTGCGGCTGAGCGAAGCGGCGTTGGTGCGCCCGGATACGCGGCGCGTTGTCTATCTGCGATTCTCAGGGCCGTAAGGAGCGTATATGCCAAAACATCTGGTTTTAGTCGCGGGGAACATTGGCGCGGGCAAAACGTCGCTGGCCGAAAGGCTGGGAAAACGGCTCGGCTGGCACGTCGCGTATGAGTCGGTGGACAACAACCCGTATCTGGCCGACTTCTACGCCGATATGCGCGCCTGGAGCTTCCACCTGCAGATCTTCTTCCTGGGCCATCGCGCCGAACAACACCGCCAACTGATGGCGCTGCCGGAATCGGCCATCATCGACCGCAGCATCTATGAGGACGCCAACATCTTCGCGCGGGCGCTGTACAGCATGGGCAACATGACCGAGCGCGACTACCATGCCTACCAGCGACTTTACGATCTGGTCATCGACACCCTGCCGCGCCCTGCGCTGCTCATCTACATCAAGGCCAGCCCGGATACGTTGCTCCGCCACATCCGTCAACGCGGGCGGGAGATGGAGAACAGCGTCTCCGTCGACTATCTGACGCTGTTGGGACGGTTCTACGACGAGTGGATGGCAACGTTCGATCAATGCCCCGTGCTGACCGTGCCGGGCGATGACCTGGACTTTGTCCGTTACCCTGAACATCTGGAAATCATCGCCGAGCGTGTGGAAGACAAACTGGCGGGCAAAGAGTTTGTAGAATTTCCTAAACCGGGAGTGTTGAATGCCCGTTGAACCCGGAGAGCCACTAAGTGAGCGCGAGATCGAGATCGTGGAATTGGTCGCCGCCGGGCTGACCAACCGCGAGATCGCCCTCCGCACCTACCTCAGCCCCAACACGGTGAAGGTCCACCTGCGCAATATCTTCACCAAAACCGGCGTAGCCTCCCGCACCGAGTTGACGGTGCTGGCGATGCAAGAAGGCTGGATCGATGTCCCCGGCATGGCTGTGACGCCAGAAGATGGTGCGCAGACAACGCCGGCGCAAGACATCCCGCTGGCAGAGCAGCCGGCCCAACCCGGCATACCTCCCTGGCCGCGTGTGCGATGGGTGGCTTTAGCTGCAGGCCTGATAGTGGCGCTCGTGGCGTTGGTTTTGCCGAGGCAACCTGTAGGGCAGGCCGCTGTTCCCACTTCCAGTGGGTTGATCGATCAAACCGCGTCCTCGCGGGTGATGGATGTGCCGCTTGGAGAGAACGGCGGCGCGCGCTGGAGCGAGTTGACGCCGCTGCCGGTACGCCGGGCACGGATGGGAATCGCGGCACTGGGCGACAACCTCTACGTTGTCGGTGGCAGCAGCGAAGATGGCCCCACCGGGCGGTTGGACATCTACAACATCGCTACTGCGCTGTGGCAGACAGGTGCGCCGCGCCCGGCAGCCCTGGCGAATATCGGCATCGTGGCGTTGTCAGAGAAGCTGCTCGTCCCCGGTGGCTGTGACGCGAGCGGCGTCCCTCAAGCGATCACCCATCTGTACGATCCACAAAGCGACACGTGGAGCGAGGGAGCGCCGTTGCCCCAACCATTGTGCGCTTATGCGCTGACAGAACACGACGGGCGGGCCTATCTCTTCGGCGGGTGGAACGGCGCGGCGTATCAGGCCGTGGCCTATGTCTACGACAGCGCCGCCAATGGCGGCAGCGGCACGTGGACGGAAATCGCGCGTCCGGCCGAAGCGCGCGGGTTTGGCGCTGCCGCCGCCGTGGTCGACGCCAATAGTCACATTCGCATTTTCTATGTGGGTGGCTACGACAATGAGCGCGAGTCGGCAACCTGCGAGGTTTACCTGCCCGACGCCGACCGGTGGGAGCGTTGCGCGCCAATGCTGCTCCCGCGTGGGGGGCTGGGGGTGGCAGCCATCGGCGCGCGGGTGTACGCGATCGGCGGTGGGTGGACGACCTATTTGGGGTTCAACGAACGTTACGATCCCTCAACCGACACCTGGGCTGTGGTTGAGACGCCCATTGTGGGCGAATGGCGCAACCTGGGTGTGACGGCCCGAGAAACATCGCTCTACATCGTCGGCGGGTGGAGCGGCGACTACCTCAACCGCGTCTACGCCATCGAGGTGCTGCCCTGGCGCGTGTTTATCCCCACCACGTTTTTCTCACCGTAGGCGCGCTTCCCCGGCAGAAGCTTGACGAAATTCCTGTTGTGCGTATAATGACGCTTGTTGATCCTCGGTAGCTCAATCGGCAGAGCGGCCGGCTGTTAACCGGTTGGTTGTAGGTTCGAGTCCTACCCGAGGAGCACAGAAGGGGTTGCGCAAGTTTATGGCGCAACCCCTTTTTATTGTTAACCTGCGCCATACATCGCGATCACCTTCTCCGGCGCGATCTCGGCGAGGATGTTGTGGATGTTGCAGAAGACGTAGCCGCCGTCCTGATTCAGGTAATCGGTCACCTCGGCGACTTCGCGGCGCACGTCGTCCACGGAGCCGAGCGGCAGCGTGACCTGCGCATTGACGCCGCCACCCCACAAAGCGATTCTCCCGCCAGTCTGCTGGCGCTGCGCCCGATCTTTCCACTCGCGGTATGAGTGCTTCCCGGCGCTCCATTGCACGGGGTTGAGTACGTCGAACCCGCTCTCGATCAGCAGGTCGATCAGGTCGTAGATCGCACCGCAGGAGTGGATGAACAGCTTCACCTGCGGGGCGATGCGGTGGCATTCGTCGGTGAGGCGACGGTAGTAGGGCAGGAACAGCTCGCGGTAGACTTTGGGCGAGGCGATGAGGTTGCGCTGCGTACCCCAGTCGTCGGCGGTGAGCATGATGATGTCGATGTCCTGGTGGATTTCGGGCAGCAGCGCGCGGACGTTCGCCACGGCGCGCTCCGTGACGATTTCGTGCAACTCAGTCACGTAGTCCGGCTCGGTGAGGCAGAGCATCGGGAAGATCGCCAGGCCGCTGTACGCGCCGATGCCGATATTTGCCTGTAACGCGCCGTCGTTGAAGAACACGGCCCGGTCGGTGGATTCGCGCACGCGGCGGCACAAGTCACGGATAGCGGCAATGCGTTCATCTTCCAGAGGGTGCGCCTGGATAGTTTGACGCAACTGCTTGAGATCGAGTTTGGGCAGGTCGGCGGAAAGATCGAGTGGCTGCCCGCCGTGCTCCTCATCGAAGACGTAGGACGACGGCGGCATACGCTGGCTGCGTCCTTGCAGGATTGTCCCGTCCGGCAGGGTGCGGAAGTTCTCCGGGTAGCGCACGCGGGCCGGCAGTCGCCCGTTGAAGTTATACGTGTGCCACAGCTCCGGCTGCTCGAAGGCGTTGGTTACGCCGTCGAGGATGGTGACTACGTCGATGCCCAGCGCATCGAGCACGTCCAGGTCGGGCAAGGCCAACATCTGCCCCGTATCTTCGACGCGGGGCAGGCGCGGCGGCAGGCCCAACGCTGCGACCAGTTTCGGATACGCAAAGGCGCTGATGGATGTGGAGCGCATCCCGCCCAGGTCTTTGGGCATCCGGTCAGGCGTCTGAAAATTCAAGGCTTGCAACACTCGCTCGCGTGAAGTCGGCATTGTTATAACTCCTACAGAAAATAAACCGCTAATCTCGCTGATCTACGCAAATCCTTAAGAAATTAGCGAAGATTCGCGTGATTCGCGGTTAGATCTTTCCTTGTGGCTCGTCGAGCTGCGCGCGCTTTTGAGCGTGGAGGGCCAGGACATCGGCTTGCACTTTTCTCAGATAGTCGCCGCGCAGGGGGAAGCGGGTGAGGATCAGCGCGCCGAGCAGCATTGCGCAACCGGGAATCAGGCCGACGAGCGCCTTGATGCCCCATAAGGCGCTGACGGGTTGGTTCAGGAAAATCTGCCCCTGGTTTGCCTCGCGGGTGACGAAGTTCGTCACTTGCAAGATGTAGGGCAAGAGCGCGAGCGCCACCGATTGCGCCGGTTTGGTCAGCAGCGCATTGACGCCGAAGAAGGCGCCCTCGCGCCGCACGCCGGAGCGCAGCTCGTCCTCGTCGGCGACCTCGGCGAAGAGCACGTTGGTCAGCGTTTGCGGCCCCGCCAGGCCGAATCCGGCGAGGACCAGGCAAACCGGAATCAGCGCCGTCGGCACGAGCATGATCGACACCAGCGCGACCCCGGCAATCACCAGCAAGGTCTGCTGCGCGCCGACGACGCCCAACCGACGCCGCAGCACTGCCGTCATTGGCACGCCGATGATGAGCGGGATGAACAGGCAGGCGATGAGCAGGATTGAACTGGTTTGGAGCACGTAATCGGCAACGTAGAATAATGCCCCCAGGAGCAATGATTGCATCAAAATCGACATAAAGTTCTGCGCCACCAGGATGAGGAACGCGCGGCTGGTAAACGTGTACTTGATCGCCGGTCCCAGCTTGAGCGGCTCATCGACACGGTGGAACTCGGGACGCTCACGGACCCGCAAGGTGGTGATGATGATCATCGCCGCGCTGAAGATGCCGACAACAATCATCGAAATCTGCAACGGCGCGAAGGAGGGTGACGTCCCCGCTTTGGGCCGGAAGAAATCGGGAATCACGAAACCCAGAATCATCCCCAGCAGGCCAAAGAGCGATGATGAAATCTGCAAACCGTTGCGCTCCGCATCCGACTCGCTCACTTCGGGCAGCAGCGCCGAGTAGACCAGGCCGATGATGGTGTAGGCGGTATCGTAGAGCAGCATCGTGCCCAGCATCCAGGCGAAGAGCGTACTCGATCCGGCCCCGCGTGGCGCGAACCACACCAGGATAAACGTCAGCGCCAGGAACGGAGCCGTGTAGCGCATGTAGGGGATGCGGCGTCCCAACTTCGACCTGGTGCTGTCGGTGATATAGCCGAACAGCGGATCGTTGATCGCGTTCCATACGGCGTAGATCGCCGACGCCATAGCGATCCACCGCGCCTCCAACCCCAGGTAATCCTGGTAGAAGATGGGCAGCAGCGCGCCATACGTCCCGGAGACGAAAGACGTCCCCAGAGCCGCCACCCCCCAGATGACTTTGTAGCTCAGACTCAACTTCACGCCGCCGTGTTGTGCTTCGTTCATGGCCTGGTTCGACACTGTTAGCCTCCTCCTTGAGAATAAACCATGAGTCTACTCAAAAACTAAGATTTTCACCACAGAGACACAGAGGTCACGGAATTTTATTTAGCGGTGTGTGCACAACACACCACTTGCATCGTCAGTCTCTCCTGTCACGCTAATGCTTTGTGGAGATCGCGCGCTAACTGTTCCAGGCCAGGCGGCTTGAGCGTCCAGCCAACGACATTGGGCGGGACGGTCTCACGGGTCTCCTGGCTCAACTTGTTGCACGATGCGCGCGATTTATTCACCGCAGAGGTCGCAAAGCACCCAGAGAAAGCCCCTTTTTGTGCGGCCTCAGCGTGCTCTGCGGTGAGAGTACAAAATCATCAGAGAGCGTCAGTCTTGCGAGCGATAGCTGTCAATAATGGCCCTCGCCGTGCCGACGTCACCGGTGATGAGCGCCGTGAAGGCTTCAGCCAGGCGGGCGTTGACCGCGGCATCGCCGGCATACGCCCGCCGCAGGTTGAAGAGCCGGAGCGGCAGGCGCAAGTCCTCGGCGGTGAAAGTGAACGCATCCCCTGCCATCGCCCGCCGGGCTTCCTGCACCATCTCCAGATACCGGTAGCCGAATTCTTCGGTCGGTTCGATGACAGTGCCTTCCCCATAATCGTTCCAGGTGATAAGCTGGACCACGTCTGGAGTATTGCTCAGCGCCAGTTCGAGGGTGAAGCGGAATGTTTCGCCGTCCTGATCATCCAGGTAACCATAACCCTCGCTGATACCGGCTTCCTTGTAGATGTCGTGGAATCCCGGAAACGCGCCGCCAACCCGGTACGCATCCCCACCCACTTTCGCGTAAAAGGGCTTGAGATAGTTTTCGAGCGCGGCCTGGGTCAGCACGCCATCTTTGGACGCCCACATCGGCGGCCACGGGAAACTCGATGTTGACACAGTCCCGACGCGCTTGTCGAGCGTGATGAAGATCGGCTGAACGTCCAGCACAGAGAACAGCTTCTCCCAATCCGACCCGCTGGCGTAGTATTGCGGGCCAAACGTCAGCAGCACAGGCCGCCCATTGCTCTTTAAGTAAGCGTCATCGCCGAACCACGTGTCCTGCAAGTACCGCATCACCGCCTGACCGTGGGTGTAGACATCTGCCGCGGACAGGTGCTTGTTCTCGACCATGTGCTTGACCGTTTGATCCTCGTAGCAGATGGCGAACCGCAACCCGGCTTCTTTGATATACGTGAACAACTTGCCCGTGGCCCGGTTCAACACGCCGTAATCCCAGAACTCCTCGGTTCCGTACCAATCCACGATCACGCCGTCGATGCCGCTCAACTTCATCAGCGCGACCTGGTATTCCAGCAGCGCATCATCCATCGAATCGTAAGGCCCGGTCAGCGGCATGGTGTGCGATGCAATCTGTGGGCGTCCGTTTTCGTCCATGTGCGCCGGATTGAAATGGTTCATCGTCCAATGCCAGCCCCAATAGCCACTGACGTCGGGCGTCTGGTACCAGGGCATGTAGTGCGCCATCAACAGGGGGCGCTGGGGACTTTCCGGTGGAGTTGGCGTGGAGGTCAATGTTGCAATGGAAGTTGGCGCTTCTGTGATGGGGACAGGTGTGGGTGTCGATGTCTCTGCGCAACCGGCCAACACCAGCAATAGAATCAACGTGAGACTCAATGGTCTTAGCGTCTGGCTCATATCTCCTCCCGGCAATCGTTTTGGACAACCGCTTGTTTATAGACGTCGATATAAGTGTACACCACAAATCCAGGAACGCATCCCCGCATCCGGGGCTCTTACCCTTCTTGCTCCGAGGGGAACGCCAGTTCCCCGTTCTGGGTCACAAAACGCGGATCTGACGATCCGCTTAAAGCGAAAATAAAGGCGCGGGTTCTTATCCTTCTTGCTCCGAGGGGAACGCCAGTTCCCCGTTCCGGGTCACAAAACGCGGATCTGACGATCCGCTTGAAGCGAAAATAAAGGCGCGGGTTCTTATCATTCTTGCTCCGAGGGGAACGCCAGTTCCCCGTTCTGGGTCACAAAACGCGCATCTGACGATCCGCTTGAAGCGAAAATAAAGGCGCGGGTTCTTATCCTTCTTGCTCCGAGGGGAACGCCAGTTCCCCGTTCCGGGTCACAAAACGTGGATCTGACGATCCGCTTGAAGCGAAAATAAAGGCGCTGTGACAAGAATGATAAAGTCCTTCCCGGCGTCCCGCATCGGATTGCCCATTCAGGAAGATTAGTGTAGAGTGATGATGAAACTATGGAAGGAGTCCTTATGAGCGGCGATAGACTGTCAGGATACGAAAACATTCCCGTAAAGCGCCTCGTGGTCGGGATCACCGGCGCGAGTGGTGCGGTCTACGGCGTGCGGGCGCTCACCGCGCTCAAAACGCTCAAGATCGAGACGCATCTAGTGGTGACACCGCCAGGCATGGCAACGCTGCGCCAGGAGCTGCACGTTGATCTGCCAAACCTCCAGGCTCTCGCGGCGCACATCTACGACCCCCAGGACTTCGGCGCGCCCATCGCCAGCGGTTCCTTCGCCACGGGCGGTATGCTCGTCGCGCCCTGCTCGATGAAGACACTCTCGGCCATCGCCCACAGCCACGCCGACAATCTGCTCACCCGTGCCGCCGACGTGACGTTGAAGGAAGGCCGCCCGCTGCTGCTGATGGTGCGCGAGACCCCGCTGCATCTGGGCCACCTGCGCCTGATGACGCAGGCCGCCGAAATCGGCGCGATCATCTTCCCGCCGGTGCCGGCCTTCTACGCATACCCCGCTACGCTCGAAGAAATGGTCGATCACACCGTAGGCCGGATGCTCGCCCGTCTGGGCATCGCAAACGACCTCTACGCGCCTTGGGGAACGTCATTGTAGCGCGAGTTGGCAACTCGCGCTACAGTTCAGGGTAAAAAGATCGTCTGCGGTGGGGTGTAATTCCGCAATACGGCAGGCAGATACACGCGCCACAGTTGCGGCACGACGCGCAGTTCCACGTCCAGGCGCTGCGGTGAGTCCAGCGTGTCGGACGGTTGCGCCGTCACCGTGATGGTGCCGGTGTAGACGCCGGTGGCGTAGCCGGCCGTATCCGCCACAATCCACAGCCGCTCTCCCTGCGCGCCGAACGTGACCGGCAGGGTCATCGCCAACGTCCCACCCGGCGCGACCTCCGCCGTCCAGGTGAGCGTGCCGTAACCCACGTTGTCGATGCGCACCGACGTCGTCATCACCTGCGGCGCGCTGACCTCCGCCAGCAGCACGCGCCGCGTCGTCTCCAACGCCAGACGCGGCTTCACTTCCAGGCACGTCACCGGCCCGGCGGAGACCAATACGTTGCCCTCTCTGTCCACGTAGGCGACGGTGAGTTGGTCGAGCAACAGCGTGCTCGCGGCCGCTGTCGTGGAATAGGGCGCGGCAGGCATGAGCGCGGGCAACAGTCGATCCAGCAATACCTGGCATGTGCTGCGTTCCCACACCACCAGATGGCTTACGGCGGCAGGGCGCGGCGCGGTGGTGTGCAAGGCGATAGCGAGATAGGTGTCCGCCTTGGTGAGATGCAGCGCCGCCTCCCGCGTGGCCGCCGTCAGCCCGCCGGTCGCGTTGACGGGATACCACACCTCCGTCCAGGCGAGCGTTTCGCCCGCGCTGAGATGCGCCGTATCCCAGAACGTCGGCGCGACGCCGCCATGCAGCTCGATGGCGGCGGATCCGTCGTCCGTCCAGAGGTGCCAATCCAGCGGTGCGGCCCACCCGTAGGCGAAGCCCTTCGCCCCACGCGCCACATCGCGCGGGAAGACGCGCGCGACGCCAGCCTGATTCTCGTGGTTGTACAGGCCGACGAAATCCGCTGCCGCCTGCGGATACTCGAAGAAGCCGAGCCACTCGCGCCAGTTGCCCAGCCGCGAATAATCCAGGCCGTTGTGAACCGGCCATGTGAAGCGATAGTCCGGCCCGTCAGGCACGGTGGGCCACACACCGGGCAAGCGCGCGTCGCCGGTGGAATGGACGGCCATTTCCGCCGCGTTGAAGATGAATTCCACCCCTGCCGCCGGTTTGTTCGCGTTGCCGGGGGCCAGCATCGCATTGCTCCAAAATTTGTAGTCGATAGGGGCGGCGGTGGGATTCTCGATGTGCGGCGTGACGGCCAGATACGCACGTTCCGCCGGCAAAAAGAGAGCGATGCGCGCCCGCAGCCGGTTCGTAGCGGCGGTGTCGCTGACGGTGATCGTCACACCATCACCGGCGACGATGGCCGTCCACGCCCAGGGAATGCCCGACTCGTAGCCGTGCTCGTCCACGGGCAGACACCACTCGATGCCGCCCGCCGCCAGCCACCAGCCCTGTTCCGGCGGCCCCCAATGCGTCGGCTTGATGACGGGATTCTGGTAGAGGTGATTCTGTCCGGTCGCCTTATCGATAAGCTGGTACACCCGCCCACCTAACTCCGGCAAGACGGTGACGATGAGATAGTCGTTCTCCATCACCAAAAGCTCGTACTCCTGTGGCATGGGGGTGGGATTAGCGGCGTTGTAGGCAGTCCAATCCAGCTTGGGATAGGTCATATTGTACGTGGGATTGTAGGCGTCGTAGAGATAGGCCGCGTAGGGATAGGTGGGGATGGTGATGGTGGTAGTGTAGAAGATGGTTGCGTTGAGCGGGGCGCTTGCCGGGGGCAGGGGTGCGGCGCTCTGCAACGGCAGTTGACCGGACAAAGCCTGAACCGGCAGCACGAAAGAACGAGGCGCGCTGAGAAGGACGAGGAGCCCCAGATACACAATGCAGAGTTTCTGGCGCATGGTATCCTCCTGTGAAGCATGCATGGTCCGTAGACTGACGAGTTTGCAAGAAAAGAGGAAGGCGCAAAGATAAAAAATGCTCACCGAAGAAGGTGAGCATCATGAGTGGACCTGGAGGGATTCGAACCCTCGACCCCCACAATGCCATTGTGGTGCGCTCCCAACTGCGCTACAGGCCCAAAACTGCCTTGAACTTTGTCTAACGACCATCTCAGGCCACACTAAGGCCCTCATGGAGCTGAGGGGATTCGAACCCCTGACCCCTACAGTGCGATTGTAGTGCTCTCCCAGCTGAGCTACAGCCCCGCAACCACCGGGCTGCTCCGGCAACGCAGGGAGTGTACCACAACTAAGGCGATTGTCAAACTTGCTGACCGCCGCCGTTGCCGTCGAACAGATCGCGCAGCCCCCGCGTCCACATGTCACCGAGCGGAATGAAGCGTTTTTCCGTGAAGTCTTCCGACAGACTCTCGATGTATTCGCGGATATGCAGGTCCGGGGTTTCCCCCTCCAACCGGTCGATCTCGGTTTCGATGGAGTTGAATAAGCGCTCACTCTCAATTTTCAACTCCGTTAAATCCAGGGTGAGGTTGAACATGTGGTTGACCCGCTTAAGCAAGTCGTACCAGGCCTTGAAGTCATTCTCGATGCTAAAGCCGTGCACCGTCTCGGAAATTTGCGAGAAATCGTAGGCCGGCACGAAACCGTAGAAGACAACGAATTCGATCCCGCGTTGTTCGGCCTGATCTGCCAGATACGCGCAGATCGTTGTACCGCCTTCGTAGTCGGAAAAACGCACCGCATAGCGTGCCAGTTCGTCCTGCATCTCCTTGAGGCTGTAAACACACGACACTTCGCGGTCTTTGTCATACGGCACAGCCCCATACACCCCGCTGACGGCGACCACCCGCTTGACGCCCAGGGTTTGCACGGCATCGAAGAACGCCTCGGCGTACCGCTCGACGCGCATGTGCGGCTCTTCCCCCAGGAAAATCACCAGTCCCTTTTCGTCGTTGCCCGCATAGAAAAACTCGTTGTTGCGCGTGGACATCGCTTGCCGGTAGCCCTCTTCGAGCTTAATCTGTGGCCGTAAAAAGTGGTGCGTGCCTGGAATCTGGAACAGGTAATAATCGTCCGAATCCAATTCGCCGATGCGCCGCGCGCTCAACTTATCGATGAGATACTGCGGCAGGCCCGACGAAATCGACCCGGCGTCGGCCCATTGATGCCACCCGGCAAGCATGTACTTCTCTTTGGGCCGGGGAATTTCCCATATATCGAATGTGTCGCGCATAGTAGCCCCCTTGTTTTTACGCCATCTCGCCAAAGCGACGGCTAAACTTCAAGAAAAACCAATAGCCGAATACCAGAATAATAAACGCCGTCACCGCCGTGCGGGCCAGAAAATCCAACCGCGTAAGCGTCCCATTGTACAGAATATCCTGGTACGTGTTGATGATCGACGCCATCGGATTGAGCCGGAAAAGCCACACCTGTGGATTGAAGGTAATCCCCAGCAGCGTGACCTTCTCCGGCAAATCGCGGAAGGTGTACACAATCGGCGTCAGGAAGAACCACGCCTGCATGCCTACATCCATCAGCATGTGCGTGTCCCGGTAGAAGACTTCCAACGCCGAAAGAAACAGCACGATGCCCAACGCAAACGTCAACTGAATCAGAATGGGGATCGGCAGGAACAACAGCCACCCCGTCAACGGCACGCCCGAAATCACGATCAGCAGCAGCAGCACCGGCAGCGAGATCAGGAAATTGACCAGATTGGAAAACACCACCGCGATGGGCAGCGTCTCGCGGGGAAAGTAAACCTTCTTCACCAAATGGCTGTTCCCCACGATGCTTGGAATCCCCCCCATCACCGCGCCGGTAAAGAAGTTCCACGGCAGCAGCGCGCTCAGAAAGAGGATGTGTGGATTGTCGATGGTGCGGTTGCGCCACATATAGCCAAATACAAAGGTAAAAATCAGCATCATCAGCAACGGGTTCAACCACGACCAGAAGATGCCCAGTAGCGAATTTTTGTAACGCACCTTGAGATCGCGCACCACAAGGTTATAAACCAGCTCGCGGTACGCCCACAAATCTTTCAGATGTTGGATCATTGTCGATAAATCCTTCGTTTAGATTAGCGCCATGCCCATTGTTCATCGCATCGCTCACGGCGGATCACAATCCGCTGCTACTGGATTATACTATACTCTCACAGTCAGGCTACAAAAGGTATAGTGCAAATTATTGGCAATCGCTCGGGCCGGTCTCCGACCGCGCCCGCTCAACCCATTGCTTGGCCTGCGGTGGCACGGTCAGAGACCGGCCATAGCAATACAAAGGGAATTTTCAGGCAGACATCTTTTTATTTCCAATAATGACTCTACTGCAAAAAGGGAAATTCACCACAGAGGCACGGAGAACACAGAGGAATCTTTATTTTTATCTTGAATGAAATTGATTTTCCGGTTAGCAATATCAATTTTATCAAAATACAGTTAAATAGAACTCCGTGACCTCTGTGTCTCCGTGGTGAAAATCTTGGTTTTTTTCAGTAGACTCAATAATCTGTCGTACACCCCTACAAAAGTCTTGCCGGATTATGCGAGACTTCATCATTCTCATCACAGTTCCCCTAGTTTGCTTCGAGCGGATCGTCGGATCCGCATTTTGTGGAGACTTTTGTAGTCTACCCTCTTGAAGGTATAATCACCCCTTGATGAAACGCTATTACCTGTTCGGCATGACGCTCGTGCTCCTGGTGGCGGCAACGCTGCGGCTGGGCACGCTACCTGACCTGCCCGTGGGTCTGCACTATGACGAAGCCGCCAACGTTATCCTCACCCGGCAAATCGCTTCCGGTGACTATCGCCCGGTGTTCATCCGCGCGTACACCGGCAAGGAAGTGCTTTTCTTCTACAGCGGCTCATTCTGGATCTGGGCGACCGGCGGCGCGCCGTGGGGCCTGCGACTGAACGCTGCCATGCTCGGCCTCCTCACCGTCGCCGGTACCTTCAGCGCCACCCGCGCGCTACTCGGCCCGGCGAAACGCTCGCACGAGATCGCGCTGCTGGCGGCGGGATGGGTCGCGGTGGCCTTCCCACACGTGCTCTTGAGCCGTTACGGCTTCCGCGCCATCTCGCAACCGTTGCTCCAGGCCCTCACGGTCGCCGCACTCTGGCGCGGCCTGCGCAGCGGGAAACGCGCCTGGCTCGTCGCGGGCGGCGTGTGCCTGGGCCTCACCGGCTACACCTACCTCGCCGCGCGGCTCTTTCCGCTGCCGTTGACGGTGGCCCTCGGCCGGCTGCTCCTGCGCTCACCGCGCGAAGCCCGGCAGCGCATCGCTCAGTTGGGATTAGTGGTGCTGGCGGCAGTCATCGTCTTTGCCCCGTTGGGCCTCTACTTCCTGCGCACCCCCGACGCTTTCACCACCCGCATCACGCAGGTCGCCGCGCCGACCTGGCGGGACGCACTGCGCGGCGTGTGGCTGTGCCTGCGCGCGCTGGTCTGGCCCGGCGCCGGCGATCCGTACATCCGCTTCAACATCCCCGGCAGGCCGCTGCTGGACGTGCTCTCGGCGGCGTTGGCTTTGATCGGGTTGGCGCGCCTGCTCCTTCCTTCTCAGGACGACGACCTGTACCGCGCCGGGCGCAGCTTCGTCATCGCCGTCCTGGCGACGATGCTGCTCCCCAGTGCCCTGGCGACTTCCGAAATCACGCCGAGCAACCTGCGCCTGGTCGGCCTGTTTCCCTTCATCGCCATCTTGCCCGCGTGTGGCGTTGTGGTCCTCATCGATGCGTTCACCGGTGTTCTGCGCAACATGGGCAATTTAACCAATCGCCCCACAGATGCAAAAAGCTGCCTCTTGCCTCCTGCCTCTTGCCTCCTGCTTCTTTTGACATTTGGCGGAGCAGCGACCGCCCGTGCTTACCAGCAATGGGCCACCTCTACGGAACTGTTCTACGCCGCCGATGGCGAGATGGTGCTGGCCGCACAGGCGCTGGACGCGACAGACCTCACGGACACCACGGTCTACATCGCCAGCGAACACTACCGCCATCCCACGGTGGCAGCACTGGCACGGCAGTACGCCCAGGCCAAATGGCTCACCGGCGGGGCGACGCTTGTGCTGCCGCCATCCGGCGACGCCGTTTACGTGTGGCCACGCTCGCTCACGCCGCCGGCTTCCTGGCCGGAGACAATCACCCAAAAGTGGCGCACCACTGTTCTCCATGACCCCCTCGGCGAACCGGCGTTGCTGGTGAACCGCCTCGGTGAAGCCGACAGCGCCGCGCTGCGCGAGCCATTCACGCCCCCGTCATCCGCCGCCGACTTTGCCCACGTCATCCACCTGTACGCCGCCCGGCCGATCGCGGCGTGTCGCGTCGCCGCACCGTGCCCGATTCTCATCACCTGGGCGATCAACGCGCCGTACACCACGCTCCAACCGGTGGTACGCCTGCTGCACCCGCAAACCGGCGAGTGGACACGCGAAACCACCTTCCACTATCCACCCGCCGACTGGACGACAGGCGACCTGGTCTTCGACCAGTTCACGCTCACTCCGCCGGTGGGCATCCCGCCCGTGGACGGCTACGAAATCGGCGTGAGCTTCTTCAATCCCGACGGCGGCGAGGTGCTGCCCCGCCTGGAAAATGAGCAGTTCGCCGGGCTGGAGGCGCGCTTCCCGCTGACCGGGACGTTGCTGCCGATGGCGTCCGCACCCGACGCCGCCCAATCGGCTGCCGCCTGTCCGGGAATTCCGCGCGAGATCGGCGCCGCGCATGGTGACCTGCAACTGCTAGGGGCTACGCCGCTGCCCGAAAGCCTGCGCCCCGGCGAATCTACACTGCTGCGACTGTGCTGGCAAGCGACGGGCGCTGCTCTGCCGGAAGGCGATGTCACGCTGACGCTGACCGGGCCAGAGACCCACGTACTTTACGGCGGCCCACCAGCGAGCGGTCACGCCTTCACGCAATGGCGGCCCGGCGACATCGTCGAGGATCGCTATACCCTGCGCTTGCCCCGCGAGATAGCCGCCGGGTCGTACACACTGGACTTGTCCGTGGGAGACGCGCCCGGGACGACGCTGGGAACTGTGGAGGTGCAACCGGTGATGCACAGTTTTGCGCCGCCGGAAATGCAACACCCTTTCGCCGTCGACTTTGGCGGGCACATCCGCCTGCTCGGCTACGACGCGGGAATGCCCCATGCCGGACAGCCTCTCGAAGTGACGCTGTACTGGCAATCGCTGGCCGAGCTGGACGAAGATTACCTGGTCTTCGTGCATGTGCTGGATGAGAGCGGGGCTATCGTCGCGCAGGTGGATGAAGGGCCGCAGCAAGGCAACTATCCCACCTCGCTGTGGATGGCGGGGGAAATCGTAACCGACCGCCACATATTGAGCCTGCCGGGCGATTTACCAGAGGGTGATTATCGCCTGCGGGTCGGCTTCTATCAGCAGGAAAACGGGAGCCACCTCGCGGTCAATGGGGACACACACGTGCTTTTACCCCTTACGGACGCCGATTCACACTGATTTTCGCTGATTTTGTCGTTTCGCCTGCGTTCATCTGGGTGAACCGGCGTCCTGGGCACGCAAGCTGCTATTGCTGCTTGATGACCTTCACCTCATCGGCGGAGAAGCGGAAGCGCTCCCGCTCAACCCGCGGGCCGTCGGGAGGCACTTCGACGACAACTTCACCTTTGAGGATGTCCAGATCGATGACCCGACCGATGCCTTTTTCCGTCTGCACGCGGGCTTTGATCTTGGGCAGGCTCTTGGCTTCCTCTTTGTAGACCTCGTGCTCGTAGGCCAGACAGCAGCGCAGCCGCCCGCACATCCCGGTGATGTCGGTAGGGGCCATCGAAATCGCCTGATCCTTCGCCATGCGGATGGACACCGTCTGGAATTCGGTGAGGAAGCGGCAGCAGCAGCGCGGTTCGCCGCAGACGCCATACCCGCACAGTGCCTTGGCGTGGTCGCGCGGGCCGACGATGCGGACTTCAACCCGGCAGTTCATCCGGCTCGCAATACGCCGCCGGAAGTTGGTCAGGTCGCGTTTGTTGGAATTGCCGGTGCAGAGCAGAATGGCGCTGCTACCGTCAAGCGCAAACTCTGCCGAAAAGACCTTCATCTCCAGCTTCTGCGCTTTGACCTCTTCCCTGGCGACCTCGACCATACGCTGGGCGCGCTCGCGCATGAGCTGATAGCGCGCCATGTCCAAACCGCTGGCCCGGCGCAGCACCATCTTGAGCCGCTTGGGCGAAATGCCATCCGGGAGTTTGGCATCCGTCTCACCGACTTGCCCGGCCTGTTCGCCGTAAACCGTCTCCACCACTACCCAATCATCCCGCTGCAATCCCATCTCGACTGGAGCGGAAAAATGGTACACTTTACCCGCCGGTTGGAAACGAATGCCGATCGGCGTTGTGGGGCCGGTGTATTCAGGTCTCTGCGCCCCCTCGGGTTCCGCTTGAACGTAAAGCTCGCCTCGTGCGTCGTCCAGCGGCTCCTGATATTCGTCCAGCCACGTTTCGATCTCGTCCGACCACGCCTGATTCTCGTCCGGCGCAATATCCTTATCCTCGTCCATACAACCTGCTTTCCCGATACTGATTTGCCCGTAACTATACCTTACAAGAGCATTTTGGTCAAGACTAAGACTTTTGTAGTCTGGCATCCGGCAGCGTGATTTTGACGACCGCTCCAATATGGTACAATGGGCTTATGCAACACATCTACTGGATCATCGAAAAACGCTTGGGCGGACGCCCTGGCCCGGTCCGCGAGCCGTGGGACCCTCAGGCCCTCTATGCCGGAGGCATCCGCACGGTTGTTTCCCTGGCGGCGGAAGAGGCAGTGGAAGACTTGAGCCACTATGGCCTGGAGCACTACCGGGCTGCATTTCCGCCGGTGTACCTTTTCTCGCCTGGGATGCGCAAGGCTTTCATCTACCAGGCGTTGCCGGTGTGGAAATTCATCCACGCGCAGATCGAGGCCGGCAAACCGGTGCTGGTCCATTGCCACGCCGGAGCCGATCGTACTGGAGCAATCCTGGCGGGGTATCTTGTTCTCTACCGTCTCATGTCGCCGGAGGAGGCCATCTTCCAGGTACGCGCTGCCAATCCCTGTGCAATGGCGGCGCCGGGCTACCTCGAAACCGTCATGCTCCTGCAACCGGGGCAGTTTCCCGATCCGAAAACGCTGCTATAAACGAGGTCCTTTATTCAACAAGATACGTTCCAGCGTCTCCACACCCTCTTGGAGCGTGCTGCCTAAGAAGAGACCTGGGACTTTGGCCCGTAGCTCAGGTCGTTCGTTGAACACCGGCCCTCCATACCCAACGATCGGCTCGCCCGTCTGGGCGGCTTCGGGAAGCCAGGTCGGCCATTCCGCCAGTGCGAGGGCCGGCTCCTCGGTTACGGCGGTCCACACCACCGCAGGAGGCTTTGTCTCTCGGACGAATTTCGCTACTTCCGGCAAGGGAATGGACTGCCCAAGATAGGCGATCGGCCAGCGCCGGCGCCGCATCAGCGCGCCAAACATCAGCAGGCTGCCCTCGTGCCATTCGCCGGGCGCGCAGGCCAACACAAGGGGGGCGACAGCATAAGCGGGCGGCCCGGTGCGCATCCACGCGAGCAAGTGGTGGCGCAGGTAATGCGACGCCAGGTGTTCGGTCGCAATATCGATCTCGCCTTTTTGCCACCCTACACCGATATCACGCAACGTCGGCCCGATCAAATCGACGATCAAGTTCTCCGGCGTATACAGCGCGAAGGCTTCGTTGAAAACCTGATCCGCTTTTCCGGTTTCGTGCGCCACCAACGCATCGAGCAGTTTTTTTCGCAGTGCGTCGATATGCACATTGACAATCTGTTCGCCCGCGGAGCTGTCAGTCCTGCGCTCGACCGGCGCTGGCGACGCCGGCTTGATTGCCGCAAGGCCCTCTCCCGCTTCCACCGCACGCAAAGCGCGAATCGCCTGCCGAACCTGCATCCCTTCGTCAAGGCGGGCCTTGACCCAACGCAGTCGTTGGATTTCTTTCTCGGAATAGAGACGGTGTTTGCCTTCCGTGCGTTCGGTTTCGGGAAAGTTGTAGCGCCGTTCCCAAATGCGCAGCGTAGCCGCCGGAATATCGGTCATCCGCGCCACACTTCCGATGTTATAGATTGGTTCATCATTGCTCATCGTTGCCTCCGAAGATAGTCGGGTAGTCGGGTAGTCGAGTAGTCGAGTAGTCGAGTAGTCGAGTAGTCGAGTAGTCGAGTAGTCGGGTAATCGAGTTGTCGAGTCGTTGTGTGTCGGGTCGTTATGGACTATCTCGTCGCTTCGTTTATTATTGATTATGTACATATTTGTAATTTATGGTAAGTATACCACAATACATTGATTTTGTCAAATATTTCTATACATAAGAGCGTCAATAAGTTGACAAAATCGCTTTCTGTGATAAGATACGTCTATGATTGTGACGTTTTCAGAGCAGCGGGAGGATATGGTATGCGTGTGTTAGTAACCGGAGGGACAGGCTTGATTGGTCGCGCGCTGGTGGCCGATTTAGCCCGTGACGCGCACGAGGTGGTTGTGCTAAGCCGCAATCCGGTAAACGCGCCTGCACTGCCGCCCGGCGTCGAAGTGCAACCCTGGGATGCGCGCACCACTGCCGGATGGGGAGCGCTGGTCAACGGCATCGATGTGATCGTGAACCTGGCGGGAGAGAATATCTCCGCCGGACGATGGACGGCTGCGCGCAAGACCCGCATCGTGCAGAGCCGGCTGGAAGCCGGCCGCGCGCTCGTCGAGGCCGTTGCCGCCGCGACGCGCAAGCCACGCGCACTCATTCAAGCGTCGGCAGCAGGTTACTACGGACCGCACGGCGCGGAGCCGCTCACCGAAGACGCACCGCCCGGCAACGACTGGCTTTCACAACTGGCGGTCGAATGGGAAGCCATCACCCGCCCGGTCGAAGATTTCGGCGTGCGCCGCGCGGTTATTCGCACGGGCGTCGTGTTGAGCCTGGAGGGTGGGGCGCTGCCCAAGATGGCGCTGCCCTTCCGTTTTTTTGCCGGCGGGCCGGTGGGCAATGGACGGCAGCCTTTCCCCTGGATTCACCTCGCCGATGAAGTCGCCGCCATCCGCTTCCTGATCGATCAGCAGGAAGCGCGTGGGCCGTTCAACCTCACCGCGCCGCAGGCGTTGAACAACGCCGAATTCAGCCGCGCGTTAGGCCGTGCGCTGCGCCGTCCCGCGTGGTTGCCGGTTCCGGGGTTGGCGCTGCGCCTGCTCTTCGGGCAGATGGCGACCGTCCTCCTCACCGGGCAAAACGCCGTCCCAACGAAATTGCAGCAGATGGGATTCACCTTCCGCTTCCCCACCATCGACGCTGCGCTATCTGACCTATTCCAACACGTCATCAAGACGGCAAGTCAATGAATATTTCACCGCAGAGCACGCGAAGAACGCAGAGAATTTTTGTGGACTCCGCGAACTCTGCGGCCATCAACAAACCAAAGGAGGGATTTATGAACTGGATCAAGGTTTTACCCGCAGCGCAACTGCCCGAAGGGGAACGTCAGGTAGTGAAAGTGCAGGACCATTCGATCTTGCTGATCCACGAACATGGCAAAGTCTACGCCATGCTTAGCGCGTGCCCGCACATGCGGCTGCCGCTCAAGGGCGGCAAAATCACCGCAGATGAGGCCATCGTTTGCCCTTTCCACCGCAGCGCCTTCGACCTCAACACCGGCGACGTGAAGACGTGGTCCCCATGGCCGCCGGGTGTGGGCAAGATGCTCGGCGCCGTCGCCCGCGAAAAGGCCCTGCGCGTCTTCCCCACCCGCATCGCCGAAGGCAGCGTCTGGATCGCCCTGGACTAACCCCAATCCGACTACCCGACTACCGACTACTCGACTAACGACTACCCGACAACCGACTACCCGACTACCGACTACCCGACTACCGACTACCCGACAACCAACTACTCGACTACCGACTACTTGACTAACGACTATCCGACTACTCGACTACCGACTACTCGACTATCAAACTACCTATGGAGGAACAATGACAGAACCAACCGCAGAACGGGTAACACTTGGCAACACCGACATCGCCATCTCTCCTATGGGCATCGGCACGTGGGCCTGGGGCGACCAGGTGATGTGGGGCTATGGCAAAGGCTACACCGATGCCGATGTGCGCGCCGCCTTCGATGCAACGGTAGCGGCGGGCATCAATTTCTTCGACACGGCGGAGGTCTACGGGCTGGGACGCTCCGAAAAACTGCTCGGCCAATTCATCCGCGAATCCGGCCAGCCGGTTGTGGTAGCGACAAAGTTCATGCCGTTCCCCTTCTGGCTGACCAAAAACGCGCTGCGCCGCGCCTTGCGCAACAGCCTCAAGCGGCTGGGGATGCCGCGCACCGACCTCTACCAGATGCACTTCCCCCTGCCCCCCGTGCCGATTGAGACGTGGATGGATGCCATGGCCGAAGCCGTCGAAGCGGGCCTCGTCCGCGCGGTCGGCGTCTCCAACTACAACCAGGCGCAGATGGGCCGCGCGCACACCGCTCTGGCGAAACGCGGTATCCCCCTGGCCTCCAACCAGGTCTTCTACAGCCTGCTGCACCGCGATCCAGAATTCAACGGCGTGGCGCAGCTCTGCAAAGACCTCAACATCACACTGATCGCCTACAGTCCGTTGGAAAAAGGCATTCTCACCGGCAAATACACACCCGACAATCCGCCGCCCGGCCCGCGCAAGAACATCTACAACCGTGAGTATCTGCGGAAAGTGCAGCCGTTGATCGATGCGCTACGCGACTTCGGCGAGGCGCACGGCGGCAAGACGCCCGCCCAGGTGGCGCTCAACTGGACGATTTGCAAAGGCGCGGTCCCCATTCCCGGCGCGAAGAACGTCCGCCAGGTGCAATCGAATGTCGGCGCGCTCGGCTGGCGGCTGACGGACGACGAAGTCGCCGCGCTGGACGAATTGAGCCTGGCGGTGAAAGCATAGGCTCAGCGTTCGTAAAAGTATAACTTCCCAAAAGCTGTGGCCGGTCTCCGACCGCGCCACCGTGGCCCCAGAGGGAAGTTGTTTATTTACAGATCCTTAGTAGATCACAAAATGCTCCGAGGATCGCCATATTCAAATGCTCCGAGGGGATCGCCAGATCCCCGACTTGACGGATAGGATGTGCAATGATGACAGCGATTTGGTGGATTCGCCGTGACCTGCGCTTGAGCGACAACCAGGCCCTGCACGCAGCCCTGGCACACAGCCGTTATGTGCTCCCCGTGTTCGTGCTCGATCCGGCGCTGTGGAACTCCGGCTACACCGGCGACAAACGGCGCGCGTTTCTGCTCGGCGGATTGCGCGCCCTGGATGCCGATCTGCGCGCGCGCGGCAGCCGCCTGATCGTGCGTCACGGTTCCCCGAAGGCAGAGCTGGCGCGCCTGCGCGACGAAACCGGAGCTACAACCATCTTTGCGGAAGCCGATGTCTCGCCGTATGCGCGCCGCCGCGACGCACGGGTGGCCGCGGAAGTCCCCCTGCATCTCACCGGTGGACTCACGATCCGCCCGCCGGAGGCCGTGCGCAAGGCCGATGGCGGCGTCTACACCGTGTACACGCCGTACAATCGCGCGTGGCGCAAACTGCCCGTGCCGGATGTGCGTGAATTGCTCCCGGCGCCTGAGCGTATTCCTTTACCGCCGGATATCGACTACACGCGCTTATACCGCGAGACGCTGCCCGATATGCCGGTTTTGCCCTCAAGCGTCTCCTTTGTCCCCGGAGAAGCGGAGGCGCGCCGCCGCTTGCAAGCTTTTATGGCGGAGGGGATCTACGGTTATAGCGAGGAACGCGACCTGATGGCCCATACAGGCACATCGGGGCTTTCGCCGTATCTGCGCTTCGGCATGCTCTCCGCGCGGCAGGCCGCCGTTGCGGCAACACAAGCCCATTACGATGCGCCTTCGGACGCGACCCGGCACAGCGCCGGCGTCTGGCGCGACGAGCTGCTCTGGCGCGAGTTCTATATGAACATTCTGTACCATTTCCCCGCCGTGCGGCGCGAGAGCTTCCGCGCAAACCTGCGCCATCTCGCCTGGGACAACGACCCGCACACCTTCGCCGCCTGGCAAGCCGGGCGCACCGGCTATCCCATCGTCGATGCGGGGATGCGCCAACTCCTGGCGACCGGCTGGATGCACAACCGCGCGCGGATGATCGTCGCTGCGTTCCTCACCAAGCACCTGCTCGTCGATTGGCGCTGGGGCGAGCGGCATTTCATGCAACAGCTCATCGACGGTGATCCGGCATCGAACAACGGCGGCTGGCAGTGGGCCGCCGGCACAGGGACGGATGCCGCGCCCTACTTTCGCATCTTCAACCCGATCTTGCAAGGCGAAAAGTACGATCCGCACGGCGATTATGTGCGGCGCTGGGTGCCGGAATTGGCGCGCGTTCCGCTGGCCTATCTGCACAAGCCGTGGACGATGCCCGCCGATGTCCAGCACAAAGCCGACTGCGTTATTGCACGGGACTATCCCGCGCCCATCGTCGAACACGGCTGGGCGCGGCAGCGGGCGCTGGCGGTTTACAAAGCTGCACGCTCAGTTTATAACGACACTGTGGAGGACAATAGCGATGGATAAAGACGTCAAACGCCGCTTGGGATTGATATTCGGATTTGTACTGATCGATTTGCTGGGGTACAGCCTGATTTTGCCGCTGCTGCCCTACTACGCGGAAACCTTCGGAGCAACGCTCACCGTGGTAGGGTTGCTGGGCACCGTGAACGCGCTCAGCCAACTGCTTGCTGCGCCGACCATCGGGCGGCTCTCCGACCGGTACGGACGCCGGCCGCTGCTGATCGTCAGCATCGTGGGCACCGTGATCAGCTTCACCTTGCTGGGGGTGGCCCGCTCGCTGTTCATGATCTTCATCAGCCGCATGCTGGATGGCTTGCTGGGCGGCAACATCGCGTTAGCGCGCGCCTACATCACCGATGTCACCGACGAGAAAAACCGCGCGCGGGGTCTGGGCATCATCGGCGCGGCTTTTGGGCTGGGCTTCATCGTCGGCCCGGCGATGGGCGGTCTGCTGAGCCGCTTTGGCTACAACGTCCCGGCGCTCGTGGCGGCGGGGCTGTCTGCGCTCAATTTGATCGCGGTCGTGCTCTGGCTGCCGGAATCCCTCTCACCGGAGCGACGCGCCGACGCCCGCCGCAATCCAGGCACGCGCTTCTCCTTCCGCCTGCTGGGCGAAGCATTGCAGCGCCCATGCGTCGGGCCGTTGCTGCAGATCAGCCTGCTGTACAGCCTGGCCTTCACGCTGTTCCAATCCAACTTCGCCCTTTACGCCAAGACGCACCTGGCCCTGAATGTGCGGGCGACCAGTTTCGTGTTAACCTACGTGGGCATCCTGTCGGTGCTGGTGCAAGGCTTCGCCATCGGCAAACTCACCGCGCGATTCCGCGAACGCCAGTTAATTTTCACCGGCACGATCGTGTTGGCGTTGGCGCTTTTGGGATGGGCCTTTGCGCCCAACGTCTGGGTATTGCTGGTCGTGCTGGCCCCGACGGCGCTGGCAGCCGGCGTCCTGAATACTGTGCTGACCAGCCAGTTGACCAAGGTTGTGCGCCGTGAAGAAACCGGCGGCGCGTTGGGCCTGTCGGCGTCATTGCAAACGTTCGCCCAGATTGTCGCCCCTGGTTTTGGGGGTGCATTGCTGGAAAATGCCGGCACGTGGTCGGTCGGCGTGCTCGGCGCACTAATTATGGCCGGGGCCGTCTTCTTCACGCAGCGTAAGGTGCTTTCGCAACCGGATGACACCGACGTAAGCTGCCGTCCGGAAGACATCCCCGCGCCGGCGGCTTGATTTGGATCGCTTTGCAGCCCGCCGGATTGGGGGTACAATCCAGATGCAGCGAACTGGAGGGCAGCTATGATTCCATTGGGTGACAATATCCCATCGCGACGTTTTCCCGCGGTCACGGTCACGTTAATCGTGGTCAATTCGTTGATCTTCCTGTTGGAAGTGTTCTTTGAACCGTCGGCCAACCAAGTGGCCCAGATGTTCGGGGCTGTGCCTGTCAACATCACCACCCAGTGGACCAATCCGCTGACGTTGCTCACGCTGGTCACGGCGACGTACCTGCACGGTGGGTGGGCGCACCTGATCGGTAATATGATTTACCTGGGCATTTTCGGCGATAACGTCGAAGACCGCATGGGACACGTGCGTTTCTTCATCTTCTACACGCTCTGCGGCGTGCTGTCGGGGCTGGCCCAGGTGATGGCGATGCCTGCCTCACGCATCCCCGCGATTGGCGCAAGCGGCGCGATTGCCGGTGTGTTGGGCGCATACCTGCTGCTGTTCCCGAACGCGCGTGTGCGCACGCTTGTCCCTCTGATTTTCGTCTATACCACAATCTACCTGCCGGCCGTGCTTGTGCTCGGCGGCTGGTTCCTGGTGCAGTTTTTCAACGGCCTGGCGTCGATCAACGTCAACGTACAGACCGGCGGTGTCGCATGGTGGGCGCACATCGGCGGATTTATCGTCGGTATGATTCTGATGCCGTTTTTCCGCCAAAAACAACCCCCTGCGCCGCCCACCTACTATTACGACGGCAGCCGTTACTGGCGTGATGATTTTTAATGCGACGATGACCGCGATCCCCACCAACCTTGCCCGCATCCGCACCCGCATCGCCGAGGCCGCCCTGCGCGCCGGACGCGATCCCGACACCGTGCGCCTTGTCGCCGTGACCAAAACCTGTCCGGTCGAAGCCATTCTCGTCGCCTGGGAAAGTGGGCAGCGCGATTTCGGCGAGAACCGGCCTGAGGAAGGGGCGCCGAAAGTGATAGACACGGCGGCGCGGCTTGCCGCTGCGAACGAGAAACCGGTCTGGCACATGATCGGGCACGTGCAGCGCCGCAAAGCTAACCTTGTCGTCGCCCACTTCGACGTTGTGCACGCGATTGATCGGCTGGCGCTGGCGCAAAAGTTGAGCGCGTTGGCGGTCGAAGCGGGGCGCGTGCTGCCTGTGCTGTTGGAATGTAACGTCTCCGGCGAGACGAGTAAGTACGGCTACTTTGCCGCCGGTTGGGAACGCGATCTTGACCTCCGTGAGCATTTATACACCGAGGTTGCCGCGGTATCCACGCTCCCCGGTCTGCGCCTGGAAGGGCTAATGACGATGGCCCCCATCGCCGACACCGCCGAGACGGTGCGCCCGGTCTTTGCGTCGCTGCGCGCCCTGCGGGATGTGTTGCGCGAACGGTTCCCCGGCATCGCCCTGCCGCACCTTTCGATGGGAATGACGGACGATTTCGAAGTCGCCGTCGAGGAAGGCGCCACGCTCGTGCGCATTGGCCGCGGCATCTTTGCTGCATAAGATCAAGACTGAGACTTTTGTAGTCTGGCTCCTGCTTAAATTTCGATCTATTGCGACTACAAGACAAATGACTATGCGACTACAAAACCAGCGACTACCAGACTTTTTTGAGGGAGGATGAGATGACGTTACCAACCATGGCTGTAATCGGCTCCGGGACGATGGGTGAGGCGTTGATCAAGGGCTTGCTGCGCCAATCGCTGATCGAACCACAGAGCATCATCGGGACGGACCCCTGGCGCGAGCGGCTGGCGCTGCTCGAAACGCGCTATCAGATTCGCACTTCACCGGACAATGTACCGGCCGTAGAGTCCGCCGACATTGTGTTCCTGTCGGTCAAACCGCAGGTGATGAACACCGTGCTTGACGAGATACACGGCCACATCAAACCGGAGGCACTGGTGTTTTCTATCGCAGCGGGCGTACCGATCAAGACAATCCGCCAGGGAACCGGCGTGGAGAGTGTGATTCGGGCAATGCCGAACACACCTGCGCAAATCGGGCAGGGCATCACCGTATGGACGGCCACGCCCGCCGTGACCGACCGGCAACGTGAGCACGCGCTGACGATTCTCGGCGCGTTGGGGGAGCAGATCTACGTCGATGACGAACACTATCTCGACATGGCGACGGCGCTGTCCGGCACCGGGCCGGCCTACGTCTATCTGTTTATGGAAGCGTTAGTCGATGCGGGCGTGCACCTGGGCTTCTCACGCCACATCGCCCAGAAGCTCGTCTTCCAGACCGTCATCGGCGCGGCAAATTTCGCCCAGCAATCCGAGATGCATCTGGCAACGTTGCGCAACCAGGTTACATCGCCGGGCGGCACAACGGCCGAAGCCCTCTACCATCTGGAGAAAGGCGGATTCCGTACCGTGCTCTCGCGCGCGATCTGGGCCGCTTATGTGCGTTCGGCGGAGTTGGGGCGCGATAAAGCGTAAACAGTTATCAGCTTTCAGCTATCAGCAAAGAGGCTCAGGACGCAGTGACGGTTGAGGAGATGACCTACCATAGTGCGATCAGCATCCTTTCGTAGGCGCTAAGGCTGAACGCTGATAACTAATAGCTGAATGCTAACTTAGTACGCAGAAAAGCAGCGGGGAAGACTCCCCGCTGCTTCGATGAAATCACAATACCTGTGGCGATAAGCGTTAAGCGCGTGCGCCACGGTGGGCGCATCCCTGGCAAACGTTCTTACTGCGCCTGCAACGCGTTGATTTTGTGCATCAGCCGCGACTTGAGACGGGCAGCTTTTTTGTGGTGAATGACGTTTTTCTTGGCGGCTTTATCCAGTTGGCTGGCAGCATCAGGCATCAAGGCCAGGGCTTGTTCGGCATTTCCATCGGCGATGGCTTTGTTGACCATCTGCAGCACACCACGCACCTTGCCTTTGACGTAACGATTGCGCAACCACTTGCGATAAGAGTTACGAACCTGTTTTTTGGCTGATTGAGTATTTGCCACGCTTGTTCCTCCAAAACTTCTAACTATGCTTTGATTACGAAGCCGAAGTATACCCTATATTTGCTTTTTGTCCAGTTTGGGCTAAAAAAGCCCTCCCCCGACGTTGAGTCGGGGGAGGACTGTGAGGAAGGATTGCACACTGGCGGCCGGTTGCGCAAACATACACTTGGAATTTCGGCAACCACGGTTATACTTAAGATAGATATAGGGATGTTTGGTTGTAGGGGTAATGTAGCCATGGTCAAGATTCTTCATGTGGAAGACAATGAGACACAACGCGAACTCATGCAGCGCCTGTTGGAAATGGAGCTGGGAGATTGCCAGATTAAGTTTGCCAATAATGGAATCGAAGGATTGGCGTGCGCAGAACGTTGGCAACCCGATGTGATCTTGATGGATTTGCGTATGCCGGGGATGGATGGCTTCGAAGCCATCGCGGCGCTCAAAGCCAAGCCGGCCACAATGCACATCCCGATCATCGCTATCTCTGCCTGGAGCAACGTGCAGAACGAAGAACGCGCGCTGGCTCTGGGGGCAAACCAATGCATCGTCAAGCCATTCGATCTGGATGAAGTGATGCGCGCGATCAACGCATGTCTCAGCACCCGCCATACCGTGTAGACACGCCTCACGCAACTTATTTGCCTATTTTCCGTAACATCCATATAATGGAATCAATATGCGTTAAGATTGCAAAAAGCCCTGGGGAGCAACCATCGCCAGAGCAGCAGTTGTAAGGAGCTACATGATCGAAGGACTTTTAAATCTTGCTTCGGCGTTTGGGTTGTCCACGTCGGCAGGTTTGAATGCGTACATTCCGATGCTGGTGTTGGCGCTCCTGGCGCGCTTCACCGGCCTGGTGGAACTGGGCGAGCCGTGGTCGGCCCTGACGAACTGGTGGATTATCGGGCTATTGGTGGTGCTGTTGACCGTGGATGTGTTGGCCGACAAAGTCCCCGCCATCGACACCGTCAACGACATCATCCAAACCCTGGTTCGTCCCACAGCCGGCGCGATTGTGTTTGCCGCCACAACCCAAAACACCATCCACCTGCACCCCGTGCTCGCCTTCGGCTGTGGGGTGATTTTGGCCGGGGGCGTGCATCTGGTCAAAGCGGGTGGGCGGCCTGTGGTCACGGCTACCACGGGCGGCGTGGGCAATCCCATCGCCAGTACCATCGAGGAAATGGTGGCGACCGTGGTTTCGGTGGTCTCCATCATCTTCCCCTACCTGGTGCTGGCCTGGTTTTTCCTGCTGGTGCTGTTGATCTACCTGTTCGTGCGCTGGCGGCGTCAACGGGCCGAGGCGCGTGCTGCAGCTTCAGCCCGTTCTGGGCAACGCTGACAATGGTATTTTGACTTACCGGCTTTATTGGACTGTTTGACTAACGACTATCAAACTAATTCATAAGGAGGCTATTATGACCCAGGATCCGTTTTATGAATCAAATCCGTCCCCGTATTATACAAGCCCGCCAGCGCAACCGCCGGCGAAGAAGAACAATACCACCATCATCATCATCGTGGTTGTTGTGCTACTGCTGCTGTGCTGCTGCGCCGGAGCGGCTATCTGGGCGCTCTGGACCTATGGCGACCAGATCATGCAAGAATTAGGGCTGCTGTCGCTCATGCTTTAGTGAAAGGGGAAATTCCATGACCGAAGACTTTGAAAAATCTGCCCCGGCTGAACCTGAAGCCGAAATCCCGTCACCTTTTGACGAAGCCGGAGTGCCACCGCTGCCGGAAGTGATCGAGGGGGGTGTCGAGGAACCCATCGCGCCGCCGCCGTTGCCAGAGATTGTGAGCGAGGCAGTTGCGCCTGAGGCGGCAGCGATCGCGCCCCCGCCGCTACCGGAAGCATATCCTGAAACGGAAGTCCTGAGCGCACTACCGCCCGAACCAGAGCCGGTCGCCCCGACGGCACGGCACCCCATCACCCTGGGACCGCCGCCTCTCACCTCTGCCCCCACGCCACCTCCGATGACCGTCAGCCCTGCCGAAGAGGCTGCGCCCAAGAAAAGCAACCAGACGTTGATCATTGTGCTGATTGTTATCGCGGCGCTGCTGTTGCTGTGTTGTTGCTGCGTCCTGCCCGTCGGTTTTGTCCTTCTCAACCTGGACGACATTATGTCTGAGCTGCAGTATATGATGCTGTTCTGAACGAAGTTTAACGAATGTGCCCAAAAGACCCGATTTTTAACAAATCGGGTCTTTTGCTGAGAGATCGACAGTTTGCTGTATAATATGGGCGTGGACCGCTCGGAGAAAATTCAGCAGAAGCTTGCGACCTTGCCCGCCACTCCCGGCGTGTACATCATGCACAACATCCGGGACCAGGTGATTTACGTGGGCAAGGCAATCAACCTCGCCAACCGCGTGCGCTCGTATTTCCACACCTCGGCGCAGGAGAACGCCAAAACGCGCCGCCTGGTGGCAGAAATCGCCGACATCGAGTGGATTATCACCGAGTCGGAAGTCGAGGCGCTGATCCTGGAAGCCAACCTCATCAAGAAATACCGCCCGCGTTTCAACGTCCGCCTCAAGGACGACAAGCGCTACCCGTATCTCAAAGTCACGAACGACGAATTCCCCAAAGTCCTCATCACCCGGCGCATGCGCCGTGACGATGGGCGCTACTTTGGCCCGTACACCTCCACCAGCGCGCTGCGTGAGACGCTCGACCTGCTGCGTCGCCTGTTCCCCTACCGCACCTGCGACCGCGAGATCACCGGGCAGGACCGCCGCGCGTGCCTCTACCATGACCTGAAGCTCTGCTCCGGCCCGTGCATCGGCGCGGTCAACCACGCGCAGTACATGGCGACAATCGAGCAGTTGGTGCAGTTTATGGGCGGCGAAACCGAAGTCGTGATGGACGATCTCAAGCGGCAGGTGCAAGAGGCAGCGGCAGCCCTGCAATTCGAGCGGGCGGCGCAATTGCGCGACCGCTATCAGGCGCTACAGCAGGTGATGGAGCGTCAGCGCATCGTCACCACCGCGGCAATCGATCAGGATGTCATCGCTTTGGCCCGCGACGATGGCAACGTTTGTGTGGAAGTGTTCTTCGTGCGCAACGGCAAGCTGTTGGGCCGCGAGTTTTTTATGATGGAAGGCGGCAATGAGGAGGATGAACAGTCGATCGTGGCGGCGTTCCTGCAGCAGTTTTATACCGAAGCGGCAATGGTGCCGCCGGAGATTCTGCTGCCCGCTCAGGTCGCCGAAGCCGCCGTGCTCGAATCGTGGCTGCGTACCAGGCGCGGGGATGTCGTCTACCTCACCGTCCCCCACGAGGCCGGCCCGGAGCGCGACCTGCTCGATCTGGCGACGACGAACGCGGCGGAGACGCTGCGCAACCTCAAGGCCCAGTGGGAGCTGGACAAACATCGCAGCGAGCAGGCGTTGACCGACCTGCAAACCGCGCTCGGCCTGCCGAGGCCGCCCGTGCGCGTGGAGTGTTACGACATCTCCACCACGCAGGGCGTCGAGGTCGTCGGCAGCATGGTCGTGTTTGAGCACGGCGTCGCCAAGAAGAGCGACTACCGCCGCTTCAAGATTCGTACTGTCGAAGGGCAAGACGACTTCGCCAGTATGCGCGAGGTGCTCACGCGGCGCTTCGACCGCTGGCGGCGCATGGAGAGCGGCGAACTCAAGGGCACGCGCGGCAGTCAGGCGTGGGCCAAACTGCCCGATCTGGTCGTGGTGGATGGCGGCAAAGGCCAGTTGGGGATGGCGGTGGAAGTGCTACAAGCGTTCGATTTGCAGGACAAAGTGCCCGTGGTGGGGCTGGCCAAACGGGAGGAGGAAATCTTCAAGCCGGGGCGCGCTACGTCCATTCGCTTCGACCCCGCCGCGCCGGCTATTTTGCTGCTGCGCCGCATCCGTGACGAGGCGCACCGCTTCGCCATCACCTATCACCGGCAGCGGCGCACCAAACGTGGCCTGGCCTCGCAGATCGACGAAATCCCCGGCATCGGCCCGGTGAAGCGGCGCGAATTGCTCAAGCACTTCGGCGCGTTGGACGCGATTCAGAAAGCCAGCATCGAAGACCTTATGGCTGTGCCGGGTATCTCCAAAGTGCTGGCGACGCAAATCCGCGAGCATTTCGAGCGGCTCGAAAAAGAGCTGGAAAAGGAAGAAGTTTGAAAGCTCCCCCCCTTAATCCCCCCCGATAGGGGGGAGACAGACCAAGCTGACACACTATCTTCGCCCCTCTGGGGGGAACTAATCGGTGAATAGGGAGGACTGAGCTTCATAAATCGCTGTGGCCGGTCTCCGACCGTGGCGCCGTCGCTCCAGGCTCGCGCGGGCGCGGTCAGAGACCGGCCCGAGCAATGTTTAACAATGCCACTATGCCTTTGAGTGAAGAAACAACCACATATCTACAAACGCACCGCACGGCTGCACAAGCGCGTTTGCTCGCATGGTTCGCGCGGCACGCCCGCGATTTGCCGTGGCGACGCGAGCGTACGCCGTACCGCGTGTGGGTCGCCGAAGTGATGCTCCAGCAGACGCAGGTGGAGAAGGTGCGCGACTATTACACGCGCTTCATCGCGCGTTTTCCCACCGTTGCGGCGCTGGCGGAAGCTCCGCTCGAGGATGTGCTCAAACAGTGGGAAGGGCTTGGCTATTACAGCCGGGCGCGGGCGCTGCATCGCGCGGCGCAAGTGATTGTAGCGGAACACAGCGGCGAATTGCCCGCCGATGTGGACGCTTTGCGCCGGTTGCCCGGCATCGGCGCGTACACGGCGGGCGCGATTGCCAGCATCGCCTTCGGCATCCCCGCTCCCGCAGTGGATGGCAACGTGCGGCGCGTGATGGCGCGGGTGCTGGCGTGGCCCGCACCGGATGCCGCCGGTCTCGAAGCCGCGGTGCGCGAGTGGATGCCCACCGATACATCAGCGACGCCCGGCCCGCCAGGTCTGCCTGGCGCACCAGGTCTGCCTGGCGCACCAGGTCTGCCTGGCGCACCAGGTCTGCCTGGCGCCTTCACCGAGGCGCTGATGGAACTGGGCGCGACGCTCTGCCGCCCCAAGTCGCCGCAATGTCTGCTGTGCCCGTGGCGCGACCTGTGCCAGGCGCGGGCATTGGGACAGATGGAGGCGTTCCCTACGCCCAAACCACGCCAGTCCATCCCACACTATGACGTTGTCGCCGCGGTCACCATCCGCGATGATGGGCGCGTGCTCGTGGCGCGCCGCCGTCAAAACGATATGCTCGGCGGGCTGTGGGAGTTCCCCGGCGGTAAGTGCGAAGATGGGGAGACGCTACCCGATGCGTTGCGTCGTGAGATGCGCGAGGAACTGGGCATCGAGATCACGGTGGGCGCGGAACTGATCGTTGTGGAGCATGCCTACACGCATTTCCGTATCACGTTACACGCTTTCGCCTGCCGTTTGGATGCGGACAGCCCTCCGCCGCAGTGCATCGACTGCGACGATTTTCACTGGGCCACCCAGGAGGAGATCGCCGCGCTGCCGATGTCGGTGGCGGATCGAAAAATCGCGGGAATCCTACAGACCTGACAGGTCTCAGAAGACCTGTCAGGTCTAAACAAGGTCTGGAAAATCGGGGTGCGGCGCAGCGGGGCCTTCGCGCAGCACGCGCAGCATCTCGGCGTGGATCAGGCCATTGCTGACGAGGACTTCGCGCCCGGAATGTAAGTGCACTGTCCCGCCGGTGTAGTCAGAACAGCGTCCCCCGGCCTCTTGCACCAGCAGCACGCCCGCCGCCAGGTCCCACGGGCTGAGGTACGATTCCCAATAGCCGTCGAAACGCCCACAGGCAACGTAGGCCATGTCCAGCGCCGCCGAACCGGCCCGGCGCACGCCCTGTGAGCGGCGCAGGAAATCATCCAGCCGGCGCGTGTTGTTGTCGGCGGCGACACGGCGGTTGTAGCCAAAGCCGGTCGCCAGGAAAGCATCCGCCAGTCGCGCCACGGAGGTCACGTGGATGGGATTGCCGTTGAGCGTCGCCCCCGCGCCACGCCGGGCGGCGAATAGCTCATCCCGCAGCGGATCGTAGACCACGCCGACCTGGAGTTCTCCCGCGATCATCAGCCCAATGGAAACGCAGAAGTGCGGGAAACCATGCGCGAAGTTGTTCGTGCCGTCCAGCGGATCGACGAGCCAGATGGGGCCAGGAACGTTCCACGGACTGCCGCCCGTCTCTTCGCCCAGGATGGCATGGTCGGGGAAGGCGGCGCGCAGTCGGGCGAGGATCAGCGCCTCGGCGGCGGTGTCGGTTTCGGTGACGGGGTTCACCGCGCCTTTGAAGTCCAGGTGTTGCACCTTCCCGAATCCCTGACGCACGACGTCGCCGGCTTCGCGGGCAATCTGAATGGCAAGCGCAAGCGGGTCAGACACTATTTTTCACCGGTCAATGCACGCCACCATTTCTGCCAGAAGGGCAGCGGGGTGGGGGTAGGTGTGGGAACCAGCGTCGGTGTAGGGATGGGGGTCGGTGTGGTCGTAGGCACAATCGGGATAACCAGCGTCTCTTCGGGCAGCGTCATGCCGGCGTGGACCTGCGACCATTCGGCAATGTAGGCGTCGCTCTGCACATAGTCGAGCCGGGCCTGCAACGTGGCCTGTTCTTCCCAGGCAGCGGTAAGTTGCGGCGCGAGCGTGGCGATTTCGGCCTGCAACGCCTGGTTCGTCTTCCACGCGCGGGAGAAGGCGGAGATCAGCACGACCATCATCACGGTCAATCCGCTCCAGATAATCCACGAGATACGCTTGATGGCAGGACTGGATTCTTCTTTTTTGGTCATTTAGCTCTCAGCTTTCAGCGGTCAGCTCCCAGCTTTTCTTGTCCGTCGTAGTCGTAGTATAGCACGCTCTGTGGAAAATGGCGAATGGCAAATCGGCGAATGAGCGAATCAGCAAATGGCAAGTCCAGCAACAAACATCCAGCACAGCGACGGGTGCATTTCAATTCGGGGGCAAAAGCCAGATAAGCGTTTGATTTAACCGCAGAGTTCGCTGAGAACGCAGAGAAATTTCTGGCAACTCTGCGGGCACTGCGTGCTCTGCGGTGCAATTTAAGAAAAGTCGCCCCCATTCTGAAATGCACCCCACAGCGACGGGTGCTTGACCAGCAAGATGATTACCTCTATAATGAAAGTAGAAGGACGCGCCACATCCTCTGCGTGTCATGCTTCTTCTTGCACCGATACACGTCCCCCCTGTAGAAATATGTATGTAGAGTCAGTATTTAGCGAAAGGAGGGCAGGTTATGGTGTTATCCCAAGAAGGCTATGTATCCCCTGAGATTGTCTACGAGGGCGACCTGGAAATCCAGGCAGGCAGCCCGCTGTCGATTGTAGACCCGGCATTCGAAGATTTCGAGTGGTAGGCCGGCAACGCCTTAGCGATGAAGTCACTTCCGCTGGCGCCTTACCACCTCTTCACCTATCGAAGTAACCACTACGTCTTCGACATCGAGACGAGCGCAGTGCTCAAACTGGATGCTGCGGCGCACGCGGCGCTGGCTTTACGTCTGACCGGGGCGTCTGCGGAAGCAATTGCAGCCCAGTTAGCGCGCGACTACGGCGAGACGACGGCCCAAAACGTGTTGCGCGAGTTGCGCTGGCTGGAACAGCGCGGTCTCTTCCGCGCTCCCGTGCGCACCTACGACGATGCCGAAAACGAAGCCTACATCCAGCAGCTTGTGCGCATGGGGACCAACAAGATCGAGCTGTACCTGGCCGAAGCGTGCAATCTGCGCTGCCGCTACTGTTACGTCAACGCGAACGACGCGCTCAACCACGGGCTGATGCCCTGGGAGGTGGCCCGGCAGGCCATCGATTTCGTCTTCAAGCGAGCGGGCAATGCGGACTCGGTCAACATCACGTTCTTCGGCGGAGAGCCGCTGCTCAACAAGCCGGTGCTCAAGCGGGCCATCGCCTACAGCCAGCAGATGGGGGCGGAACAGGGCAAAACGGTGGGCTATGCGATGACGACCAACGCCACCCTGCTCGACGACGACATCATCGACCTCATCAAACGCTACAACTTCGGCCTGATGATCAGCCTGGATGGCCCGCAGGAGACCCACGACGCGATGCGCCCCTTCGCCGACGGGCGCGGCTCGTTCGAGACGGCGACCCGCAACATCAAACGCCTGATGGCGCGCCGCCGTGCGGTGACGGTGCGCTGTACGCTCAGCAACCGCGATCTCGACCGGCCCAAGATCGTGCAGTTTCTGGAGGATTTCGGCTTTACGCGGGTGGCGATGAGCCGCTGCACCGGCACGGTGGACGGCCTGGGGCCTTACGACATCGGCCCGGAAGAGAACGCCGTGCTCCGCGCGCAGGACGACTTTTTCGCCGAACGGCTCTTCGCGCAATTGGCGCGCGGCGAGCGCATCAAATTCAACCCGTGGGCCAATGTCGTGCAGTCGATCCACGATCAACAAAACCGGCGGATGCGCTGCGGTGTGGGGCGCGGCTGCACCACCGTGGGCATCGACGGGCGGCTGTACCCGTGTCACCGCTACGTGGGGATGGACAAGTACGTGCTTGGTCACGTCACGACCGGCATCGATCAGGCCGCGTTCACCGACTACCTGCGCGGGTACTTCAGCACAAAACGCAAGTGCGAGACCTGTTGGGCCATCAACCTGTGCGGCGGGGACTGCCCGTGGTACGTCTCCGGCAACGATGGTGCGTTTGCCGAGCCGGAGGACTGGTGGTGCGACGAGATTCGCCAGTGGTACGAGATGGGCATCTGGATGTACGACACTCTGCGCAGCGACTATCCTGACTATTGGCGGCAGTTGGTGGGCGAAGAAACACCCGAGCCGCTATTGCGGTAAAAAGGAGGTGATGACAGGAAAACTTACAGTAGTCGCGATTTAGAAATCGCGCTTTTGCTTGCCAATCGTTTCCCTTTAGTGGTTAAGGAGGGTGTACGATGTTCAATAGAAAAATGAATCGGCGTGAGTTTCTCAAAGTGGTGGTCGCCTCGGCAGCGGCGGTGGGGCTGAGCCACTTCCGGTTTTTGAATTTTGGCGGGGTGGGGACTGTACTCGCAGACAATATTGGATGTGATATAGGCATCCCGGATTTCTGCAATCCTCCACAAGATGCAGATCTCTGTAGCCCAACCAGCAGTTCGGATGTCTGTGTGCCCGAACAAGGTGAATCTGACGAATGTATCCCCATGAGCGAAGCGGATATATGTGATCCAGTCAATCCTCCTCCAGACATCTGCGCTCCTCCAGACGATCCCGATGTATGTGAGGTTCCACCTGGCGGCCCAGACACCTGTATGAAAGCACCAGATGATCCCGACATTTGCCCCGACGGCGGCCCCCCTGTGGGCGATGGCGATATATGCAATGAAACCGCTCCAAATGCCAATCCGGACGAGTGCGTTCCGGCGGTCAATGAGTCGGATAGTTGCAGTGTTTCGGCGGAGCCGGATTTCTGTCGAAATCCTGAAACTGGAGTGGTTATGCATGACATCTGCAATCCGCCGTATGATTCGGACATTTGCGTAGAAAACGGTCAAAACGTGGTGGATATTTGCGATCCTGCAGCCGGTGATGAGGATCAGCCCCCTAACGTGACCAGAATAACATCCTTGAGGGCGCACCCAGCGACGGCCGCACTTGGCGTTGTGGCCGCGGCGGGCGCTGTCGCTACATTGATCCACGCCTCTGACAACAGAGAAGCGAGATCAAAAGATAAGCAATAAAGTTGTTCCCCAATAATGCCAGGTACGATTAGGACACAGATTTTCGCCGATTCACGCAGATCATTTTAGGACATCAGCGAAAATCTGCGTGAATCTGCCTCCAAAATTGTGCCGGGGTTCATTCAGGAACAAGTCTAGTTAGTTGATGTAGGGCGAGTTGGCAACTCGCCCTACATTCTTTACCCTTACGGTCGGATCTCCCCGGCGAACCACGTCCCCGCCGAAATCCAACCGTTGCCGCTGCCACCCCAGCCCTGGTTGACGTAGAACTGGTGATCATACTCGGTCCAGCACCAGATGAAGCACTGCTGGCGCTGGCGCCAGCGATAACCGTAGGCCAGCGGGTAATGGGTGAGCCAGCCAGTGCCGATGATAGAAGGCGTTCCACGGTAGACGATGGAATCGCGCGCCGTAACCATCAAGCCGCCCTCGTGGATGCCCAGGACGTTATAGTGGGTGCTCAACGTCGTGCCGGTACGCCCGGCAAGGTAACCGGCGGCCCCGCTCATATCCCAGGGTGCCGTCGCGCCGCTGCCAAAGGCGCAGAACGTGCCGATGCGCTGGCGGATCTCCCACATCATATTCTTCACGCCGGTATCCCAGTACTGCGGCGCAACCGCGTCTGCGCCATAACCGCCATTCTGGCGATAGAGTCCCCAACGCGGCGCCCAATAGGCGTTCCCGCTGGCGGCTTGATTATCCGCCCACCCAAAGAGCATCGACCAGGCCGTCGCGCCGCAGCCGCTGACACAACTGGAGGTATTCGGCGCTTCCCCGGCAGGAATCTGGCTGTACAGGCGTTGGGCGCTGTGCGTGCCGGCCCAGTATGTGGTCCACGCGCTCCAGTCGCTCACCGCATGGGGCGCGACCCGGCCCCCCAGCTCGAAGGCTGCCATCGAAGCGAGACTCGCACTTCCATTGTGATTGTGCAGCACCAGGGGCAGGTAGACCATATGCAGTTTGACGATCTGGAACTTGACGGTTTCCGCGACGTCATTGCCGTAGGTGACCGTTGCCGTGAAAGGCGTGAGGCCGTAGGGCACGCTATCGGCGACGGTGATCCTGAAAAGTTCGGGCAGTGGAACGCCTTGGGAGACGGTCTGCGCGGTGATATAAGCCAGACCTGGTCCGTCAAGGGTCACCGTCGGTGTGAGATATAGCATAACGATGTCGTAAATGTCGTTCTCCTGCAGGACAATGCCGTACTCCAAATTGGCTTTTTCGGCGCGCCAGGGTTCGCTGGCTTCGCGCTTCTGCTGTTCCAGGAAAACGGCGTAACTTTGTGCGTAGCCGTTTTGCAATTCCTCCCATGATTCCCAGCCAGAAATCTGTAGTTCCATAGGAGGAGTGGTCGGTCCGGTAATGACGAGCGTGCCACTGATGACCTCGGCGCCCTCATCGTCCTTCGTTTCATCGGGGATCCAGGCGGCTTCGGTCAGTTCCTGGTCTTTGTCGAGCCATTCCATCTGCATCCCCGTAATTTTGGGTGGAATCTGACCCAGGGTCGCTACCACATTACCCTTGCCATCTTCGGCAACGTAGGAGAGCGTGTCTAACTTGAAATAGAGCATCGCGGCGTTGTCAGATTGGGTATCCAGGATGTGAGTGGGCGGGTCGCCGGTAAAATCCCAGTGTGGAATGGGGAAATCATTTTCGTTGGCAGAGAGGATGATGAAGCCGGCAGGAAGTACAATTTTTTCGGGGATGACAACCGGAAATTCATAATACGCGGGCGTCTGCCGATCGTCGGGGCGGTAGAGCAGACGCACAGGCTCCCCCAGAACGGCGCGCTCCCAACCCGGCGCGCTCTCGGTGCCGCGCATTTCCTCAAGATGCTGGGCGGCGCGGCGATATATCTCAAGGGGCACATCACCGATTGGCACAGTGCTCTGGGGAACGGCTTGCGCGCTTTGAACAGTAAGGAACGACGCCGTTATAACCCAGACTAGCCCCGTCAGCAGCGCAAGCAAAAACGTCATGCGCATGAAACGTTGCACCAGATGACGATGTTTATCTTCTACAGTAACCATCTTTGACCTCCTCTATCGTGGCAAATGATCAAGAAACAGTAATGTGATGAATAGTATAGTGTATTTTTCATATAAAGTCAATATTTATCTTACAAATTAGACTAACAAAGGATCCGATGCGTTTCTATAAGTGGTAAGATATAGAATGTGAGTATTTTGCATCACATTTTGTCCTCTACTCCGGGCCGGGTATAATGCCGTTATGCTATATCGTCGCTGGGTTTTGATGTGTGTTACTTTGATGTGTGCTGTGTCGCTGGGGCTGGTGTGGCACACTGCCGCCGCTGGCGATGCGCTGCCGCCCGACACGTTCGCCGGCCCGTGCTCCGCGTGGACACCGGTGAACGACGGTGCGTTCGGCATGGGAACCGGCGGCAACGGCGATTACTGCAGCGAAGAGGGTTTCGAGGTCGTCGTTTTCAGCGATCAGCTTTACGTGGGGATGGAGGCCGACAATAGCTACGGCGCGCGGCTCTGGCGGACGAAGCCCGGCGTCCGCGTCCCCACCGGGCAGGTGGATTGGGAAGAGGTCGCTGCCGATGCTAACGGCTGGCCCTTTGGGAATTCCGTCGTCACGCAGAACGACCACATCGACAGCCTGGCGGTCTTCCGAGGTGTGCTCTACGCCAGCACCGCCAACCGCAGCGGCTACAATCCGGGCACGCTCGTCTACAGCAGCACGACCGGCAACCCCAATTCGTGGACTCAGGTGATTTCGGCTGGCTTTGGTGACGAGAACAACGTCAATTTCAAGGATATGGTCGTGTTCACTATGGATGCAACGGAGTGGCTATGCGGTGGAACGGCCAACGAGATGACCGGCGCGGAGGTGTGGTGCACGCAGGATGGCGTCACGTGGACGCAGAAAAATTCGGACGGTTTCGGTATGCCCCTCAACACGTTGATTGCCTCGACGGGCGTCTTCAACGGCGCGTTGTACGTTGGGATTGCCAGCGAGATCGTCGGCGGCAGCGTCTGGCGGACAGACGATCTGGCAACCTGGACGCAGGTCTTCACGTCAACGGATCGCAATCGCGTGGAAATTGCCGGCGCGTTCGACGGGTACATCTACATCGCAGCGGGCGCGTATGATGGGCGCTACGGCGGCGGCCCGCTGCATATCCATCGCAGTGCCACCGGCGCTCCCGGCTCGTGGAAAGAAGTGGGGCAGGCTGTGGGTGCGAATCCCAACAACACCCGCACCATCGTCGATGGGGCGACGGTCTACAACAATGCGCTCTACCTCGCCACGATGAACAAGGCTACCGGCGCGGAAGTATGGCGCACGACCGACGGCGAGACCTGGACACAGCAAAACGTGAGCGGCTTTGGGTTCACGCAGACCTTCGCCGCGCAACTCATCCCCTTCAACGGCTATCTGTACGCCTGGACCTCGAACTACGCCACCGGGCAGCGCGTCTACCGCACCGCGTGCCCGATCTGCCAGACGCGCGCCATCACCGGCACAGGGCGCTTCGACTTCGACGGCGTCGGCGCGAGCATCACGCTCACTGCCGGTTCGCCGGAGTCCTCTGGTCTGCCAGCGGCAATCACCGTCTGCGTGCAGTCGGATGCGCCGCCCACCGCGCAGACCTCGGCACTGCCGGTAGCCCGCGCCTATCATCTCGCGGCTGCGCCCGCGACAGCAACGTTCACCGCCGATGTAACGTTGCACTACACGCTGGAGGAACTTGTTGCATCGGACATCAGCGATGAAGCGAGCGTGTATCTGACGCGCTGGGATGGCGGGGGGTGGGTTGCCTGCCCGGTAGCCAGCCGCGACCGCAACGTGATGGCTCACACCGTCACCTGCCGCGACGTGACCGCTTTCTCTACCTGGGCCATTGCCGGGACAGGCGGCATCCCCACGCGAGTACGCGACCTTGCGGAACGCTCCGCGCGCGGGATGGAGATGGGCGCGCTCGCGGCGCTGCTCATGGGTGCGGGCATCCTGGCCGTCTTGCGCCGTTGCGGGAAATGCAAATAATTGGGCATTACCCACATGTTGCACAATGCACACGATTCATCCACCGCAGAAGTCGCAAAGCACGCAGAAAAACTGCTTTCTACGTCTCTCTGCGGCCTCAGCGCGCTCTGCGGTGAGATATGGTAATCACAGGTTATTTGCCTTCATTTTCGATTTGTGCTATGATGAAAATGCATAATTCCTTGTTTTCCATGTCCTTTTCCTTTGTAGGCCAGGAGGTGCAAAGTCAACGTGCGATCGAATTCGTTTCGGGATGGGGGTTCCTATTTCTTCGGGTTTGCTTTTCTCGCAATAACAGTTTTGCTGTTTGGGATAGGTTGTCAGCCCCAGATGCGCGAAGCGCCGCCGTCCTACCCTTTTCACACGCCTTCCAACCCACCCTCCGAACTCCCCGGTACTGGGATAGAGATGGTCCAACCCACAGCAACATTCGTGGTTGCTCAGGTAGACACCCAAACGGTATTGCTTACGCCGCTTTCTGGCCGGTCGACATGCCTGCTTCTCGAATCACGTCTGTACGACCTTACCGTGGCAGAAGACCCGGCAACATTTGCCCAAACCGCGGGCCTTTTCTACGAGAACGGAGCAACGCGCGTCGTCATTCAACTGGCTGCGCCCGACGCTGAAAGCACCTTCCTCGCCGATTATGGCGCAGAGGTCGAAAGTTCCACACCGGCGTTGATTCAGGCGCGTGTCCCACTAGAGATGTTATGCCCGCTTGCGGATGATGACCGGGTTCAGTCCATACGCATTCCACAGAGCATTGTAATGCCCTGACCGGAAGCACACATAGTCTACCTCTCAGTTTTTCAATCTGAAAACTATCTCGTTTGTTTAGTAAAAGGAGGGTATGATGAAATTTTTACACCGCAGCTTCACACTTATGGCGATCCTGGCAGTCATAGCAGGAATACAAAGCCCGGTAGCCTTGGCGCAATCGCCTGATCCGTTTACGCTGGTCAGCGTATCTGATTCAGTGGCCATCATTGAGCCGGAGCGCACCTCCACTCGGCCGGCGATGGACTCAACGCTCAGCCAGTTGATCGACATCTACAAGACCACAGGGACGGCGGCGGCTCAAGTTTTCGGCGCCGCACGCGCAATGGTTGTAGAAGGCGATCTGGTGCAAATCGTTGTGGTTGCTGAAGATGACGCCGACATGAAGGCCATTCGCGCTGCCATTACCGGCGCCGGGGGAGTGTTACAGAGCGCCTACGGGAATTTGCAGCAGGCGATGGCCCCTATTGGCACATTGGAGAAGCTCGCCGCCCGCGCCGACGTCAAATTCATCCGTGAGCCAAAGCGCCCCATACCGATAGTCGGTGCACAGACCAGCGAGGGTGTGGCGGCGTCGCTGGCAAACACCTGGCACGGTCACAGTGTCCCCAGACAAGGCGAAGGTGTAAAGGTGGCTGTCATTGATGGAGGTTTTTCCGGCTACGCCACACTGCTTGGCACCGATCTGCCGCCTACAGCCCGAGTCACCACACAGGACTACACTTCAAACTGGCCTGGCTCATCCCCCCACGGCACAGCCTGCGCCGAGATCGTCTATGATATGGCGCCCGGCGTTGCTCATATGTACCTCGTCAAGATCGGTACCGATGTCGACCTGGCCAATGCTATCACTTATCTCATCGGCGAGGGCGTACACGTTATCTCGATGTCGCTAGGATGGACGGGGGGCGGTCCCGGCGACGGCACCGATGGCGGCGGCAGCAGCCCGCTGTACGATGCGCTGAACGATGCACGCACCCACGGCATCTTTGTGGCGACAGCCGCGGGGAACAATCGAGATGATATGTGGAGTGGTACGTATTCCGATCATCCTTCGGCGCCCAACACGCACCAGTGGCCACATGGCAGCAATGTCAACTGTATCGGGCCTGGGGAGGATTTTTCGTGTTATAACATCCCTGCCGGCTACACGATTGCAGCCTCTTTACACTGGAACTCCTGGCCCAGTGGCCCGGAGGACTATGATCTGTATCTGCTCCGCTGGAATGGTAGCGCTTGGGCGGTAGTGGCCAGTTCTACGAACCGCCAGACCACAGGCGCTGCACCCGAGGAGTACATCTCCTATGCCACTACAAGCGCAGCCTCGCCTTATGGTTTCCTGGTCTTTAACTATAGTACAAGCGGCCCTGGCTGTTTCCGTCTGATCCTGTCCCATTCCCTGGGCGCATCTCTGGATGAGCAGGTGAACACCCGTACTCTGATCTTCCCCGCCGATTCACCGGACGCGATGAGCGTGGCGGCCGTCGACGTGACCTCCTACGCGCAGGAACCATACAGCTCCGAAGGGCCGCGTTTTGGTGCGGGCGGGGCCTGTAGCGGCGCGACGGCCATCAAGCCAGACATCGCCGCCTATGCTAACGTCTCGACGGTCAGCTACGGCGTTGGAGTATTCAACGGCACGTCGGCAGCTACACCGCACGTGGCCGGCGCAGCCGTGCTCTACACGGGCGCCTACTCGGCCACTCTGGGTGGCGGCTCTCCGCCAACCCCGGCCCAAATTCAAACCTATCTGGAGAACAACGCCACCGACCTGGGCGCAGTAGGGAAGGATACCCTGTATGGGGCAGGGCGTGTGACGATGGGCAGCCTCGGCCCCAACGCTCTCAGCCTGGCCCGGCTAAAAGCGCAATCCGGTCTCTTGTTTGTAGCCGGCCTCTGCGCCGCAGTTGCCGCTATAACCGGTCCCCGGGTTACGCGCCGGCGCAAACGCACGCTTGACTGAGCCCAGAGTCTACGAAAGCGCGTCGCAGTCCTACGACTCATCCAGACAAAAGAACGATTTGCGCCTATTTTCAACCATGCTATGATATGAAAGGTGTGGCTTTATGATTAACCTTGTCACTGACACAAGTCAGGAGGAGCAACGCTAACCTACAATCCCGTAGATTTTTGCGAAACCCTGTATTCAATGATGTATTCAACTATAACCTTTAAGGAGGAAACCCATGTACGAAGCACCGGAAATTGTATACGAAGGCGACCTGGAAATCCAGGCGGGCAGCCCGTTGGGCGTGCCGGATTTTGAGGAGTTGGAGTGGTAATTCCCCAATCCAAATCACTCGACAACATACTAGCTATATTACTTCACGATAAGGTAAGGAGGATGTTCAATGAATAAAAAGTGGCTTTCGACTATGTCAGTTTTTGTTGGGCTGTTGTTGATCGCTATACCTGTTCTGGCGGCTGATGCTGATGTGATTATCAGCGAGGTTATGTTTAATACCCACGCAATTGTTGGTTCGACAGACGAAACACCTTTTGAGTGGGTTGAAATTTACAATAAAGGTGATGCTCCAGTAGATATTGCAAACTGGTATATCTGCGACGCCAGTACCACGCCATGCGATCAAATCACAACTGCTATGTGTCCAGGCTCTAGTTGTTCTATCCCGGCCAATACATATTGGATTATTGCCAATAATGCCACTGATCTTGCCACTGAACTTGCCAATTATGGCGGAACAGTGGACAATACTAGAACCATTTTCCTGTCAGGTAATGTCGCTGGTAATGGATTATCGAACAGCGCGGATACATTGTATCTTGCACGAGCGGCCGATGGTACTCAGGTAGTAGATTGTGTAAGTTGGGCTTCAACTGCAGGCACAGGATGTAGTTCGAAAACTTACATTACCGATGGCACTGGCATTGATACGGCGCTTGCCAATGAAGGTAATGGGCAGTCTATTACTAATGTACAGGGGACTTGGTATTACTCAAAAGCGGCAGCTGGAACTGCTGATCAGGCTACACCTTACAGCGCTAACGAAGGGTACGACGCTGGCGGCAATGTGACCTTAGTCGATATAGCTGGGTTGAAGGTGAATTCGTCAGTCTCCACTCTTGTCGGTGGAATGATGTTCCTGGTTGGTGTTGCCGGCCTCGTCGTGCTCCGCAAGCGCAAGTAACCCTTCGATCCAACCTTCACCTCGTGGAGGCATGAAAGAGGTTAATCCGGCACAAAGACAAAAACTCCCGCAGAATACGCTGCGGGAGTTTTTTTCAACCAATATGCTTCGGTAATAAGGAGGGAACGTATGTACGAGACACCGGAAATCGTATACGAAGGCGACCTGGAAATCCAGGCGGGCAGCCCGTTGAGCATCCCGGGCGAATTCGAGCTTGAGGAATGGTAGGGATAGGAGGAAAAGATGAAATCCAAACTGTTGCTGAGTATCCTGGCGATTTCTCTGCTGCTTCTTGTGAATGTCGATGCCGTTCTTGCCGACCCTCCGGTGGGCACCACGCCGGTTATTGATGGGACCATCGGCGCGGATTGGGCAGATCGCACCACACTGTATCCTGGCGGGACATGGTTGGTTGATGATCCAAGCAACGATTCACTATGGGGCGCTGACAACGAGATTCACGACATCTACATCAACTGGGATGCCAATAATCTCTACTTTGGCGTCGATTTCTCAGCTGATAGTAATGGTGTGCTTCTCTACGTTGACTTTGGTGACGCTGCTGGGATCACCGATTTCCTGGGTACCGCAGCCGGCGGGTCGTACACAGGCGCCTGGCCCAGAAGAGTTTCTTTCCCTGCGACGAATGGCGTCGATCTGTTCTACGGGGGGTGGAATGGCGCTAACGGCAATATCTACAGAGCAAACGGCTCCACAGCCAGCACGGACATTACAGCGCAATGTGGGGGTCCGCTTGCCGCCAACCAGGGCGGGCGACGATTTCATGTCGAGTTCAGTTGCCCCTGGTCAGAGTTGGGATTCACCGCGCCGGTCTACCCTGGTGGCGGCGTGCCAACCATCAACGTGATTGCTGCCATTGTAGGTGGCGATAACTACGGCGGAGGTGATGCGGTGCCTGATGCGACGATTACCGGCAGTGATCCTTTTCCCATCGTTGTTGCGGCTACGCATTTCGCGAAAGCTGGCGTCGGCCCCAATGCCACCACCCTCACCTCCCTAGCGGGCAATGCGCCGATTGCTGTGTCACTGGTCTCGGGCGTAGCGTTACTAGGCGCGGTGATCACCATGCGCCGCAAACGCCGGTAACCCTTCTCCCTCAAGACAGGCTTCGTAGCAGACCTGAAAGGTCCAAAGACAAACTCCCGCAGGCCACCCGTCTGCGGGAGTTTTTGGCGCTATGCCCCTCCCTGTTTTTCGACAGGATTCACAGGATGCACAGGATTAAAAATCCTGAAAATCCTGTCAATCCTGTCCAAAGAAGACAAACCACGCAACACGCTTCTGTTAGCGCGCGGCGGGATTCCGGTTATACTGTGGGGCATCGAGACCTGACAGGTTTCGGAAAACCTGTCAGGTCTAAACTAGGGAAAGAAAGGACCCATACTGTGGATACACTACGAAGACGTTACAGTTTCCTCGCACTCGCCGCGCTCGGCGGGCTGCTGTTGCTCGTCCCGGCGCTCGGTGTGGGCGCAAACCCCGCGCCGCCGGAACCGGATGCCCTGTTCGACATGCTTGCCCTTACGGCCGCACCGCTGCGCGCTCTCACCGCTGCTCCCACACTACCCACTCCCGCTGCCCCCATTCCGCTGCCCGATCCCGTCTGGCGCATCGGTATCATCACCGACGGCATCTACACGTTGGATTACGCCACGCTTGCGGCGGCCGGCGTCCCCGTCACCGGGGCGGCGCTGGCGGACGTTCACCTGTTCTGGCGCGGGCAGGAGGTGGCGCTGGAAGCCGTCGGCACGGGCACGTTCGATCCTGGCGACGCGCTCATCTTCTACGGCGAGAAGTTCCACGGCAACCGCCAGGACGAGGAATACACCGACGAAAACGTCTACTGGCTCACCGTGGACGCTGCCGCGCCGGGCTTGCGGATGACGACGCGCGATGTGACCCCTACAGGGGCGCCGGCCGGCGTTTGTCGCGTCACGGCCGTCGCCGAACGGAATCTGCGCTACTGGGCACGCGCCAGCACCAACCCCGGCACGCTGACGACGTGGTTCTGGGAATACACCAACATCGCGCCGCCTACCGTCGTCACGCGCAGTTATCCCCTGGTCTTGCCGGCGCCGCTCACGACGGGCGATGCGGCAACATTGGTGGTGGAACTGGCCTCCTTCAATTACAACGATAGCGTCAATCCCGACCATCACGTGCGCCTGCTCTTCAACGGGACGGCGTTGGGTGATTTTTATTGGGATGGCAAGACCGGCTACGTCATCACGACGACGGTGCCGGCGGCGGCGCTGTTGACCGGCAACAATACGCTGCGCGTGGCTTACGTCACCGACGTGGGCCACCAATCGGTATACTTCGACCGCGCCGAACTGACTTACCGCCAATCTCCTGTGGCGAGCAACGGGACGTTGGTGTGCGCGGCGCTGACGGACGCGGCGGCCACGTACACCGTCACCAACTGGCCGGCCGGGGCGCGCCTGTACGATGTGAGCGATCCGCTGCGGCCTGTGGCACTTGTCAACGGCGGGGCAACCTTTGCGGATGCCGCGCCGGTTGGCACACGCTACCTGGCGGAAGTCCCACGCCCGGTCACCCCCACGCGCTACACGCCGGACGCCAGCCTGCTCGCGCCCTCCACGGGGGCCGACGAGATCATCATCGCGCCGCGTCATTTCTTCGCCGCGTTGCAGCCGCTCGTGGCGCAGCGACAGGCGCAGGGGGTGCGCGTGCAGGTCGTCGCCGTGGAAGACATCTATCCGCTGTTCAACGGCGGCGTGTTCCACCCGGAAGCGATTCGTGCGTTTGTGGCCTACGCGCACGCCACCTGGCCCGGCCCGGCGGTGAAGTACCTCTTCCTGGTGGGCGACGGCAACTTCAATTTCAAGGGCTACAACCCGGCGAGCTATGGCCCCTTCACCCCCACCTGGATTCCGCCGTACCGCGAGTTCGCCGATCCAAGCCAGGGCGATGTGCCGGTGGATAGCCGCTTTGGCGACGTGAACGGCGATGGTTTCCCGGAGGTCTACGTGGGCCGCCTTTCCGCCCAGACGGTGGATGAGGTGACCGCCTACGTGACGAAGGTGCTGGCCTACGAAGCGCAGCCGCCATCCGCCTGGCAACTGCACGCGCTGCTCGTCGCCGACAACGGCGAGACCAGCGACGAGGGCTTCGACAGCCAGTTGGAGCGGCTGCGGACGTTGTTCCCCACCGCGCTGACGACGCAGAGCATCTATATGGAAGCCTACTGCCCGCCGGCGCTGACGCCCTGTCCGGCGGCGACCGATGCCGTCACCCAGGCGTGGAACGCGGGCGCGGGCCTGCTGGTGTATTCGGGACACGGCTCCATTCACCGTTGGGCGCACGAGCCGTTGATCTTCAACACGCACCTCACCGCGCTCACGCAGACCACGGCGCTGCCCTTCCTGCTCTCTCTGGACTGCTGGGATGGCTACTGGATGTTCCCGCCGCTGTATCCTAGTTTGCCGGGGCGGGATGTGCGCTCCATCGGTGAATGGGCGACAACGGTATTGACGGAAACTGGCGCCATCGCCGCCTATGGGCCGGCAGGGTTGGCTTTTTCTTCCAGTGAGGAGACGGCGGCGCGGGCGATGTTCCGCGCGGCGTTCCAGCAGGGCGTCTTTAACCTGGGCGAACTGACGCAGCTTGGACGCCAGGCCATCCGCACTTTGTATGAAGCGCGCACCTATACCCTGCTCGGCGATCCGGCACTGACTTTGCCGTGGTGGCTGCGGCTGCGCATCACACCGTCGGCCTTGACGGTGCAGCCGGGGCAGGCGGTCAACCTGGCCGCGCTTTTGCTCCGCGAGGGTGACACGCGCTTTGGGCAGACCTTCCCCGTCACACCGACGTGGACGGTAGATGTGGGGACGCTGGATGCGTATGGCGTCTACACCGCGCCATCGACGCCCACCACCGCGCGACTCACCGGTCACCTCGGCCCGCTCTCGGCGACGGTGCTACTCGCCGTATCCGATTCGCCGCCCGTCACGCTCACCGTCACGCCGGACCCGCTGCGGATCGCGGTGGGGAAGAGCGCGCAAATGACGGCCACGCCCTACGATGCATATGGCAACCCCCTGCCGGTAAGCGGGACGCTGTTGTGGAGCACCGACGTGGGCCTCAGCGGCACCCTTGTCCTGGGCCAGATCGATGCGAACGGGCTGTTCACGGCTCCGACGATACCGGCAACCGGGTGGATCACAGCCTCGCTGCCCATCAGCCAGGGGACAAACACGGTATTACTGTCGGGGGCGGCATGGGTGGAGGTGTTCGAGAAAGCTACCATCTACCTCCCACTTGTCCTGCGGCAGTAGGCACAAAAGGAAATTTCCGAGAACTTTGTAGTCTTGACAAACTGTGTCATAATGCGCCTGTTCAGTCTGGTAGTCGCTAGTCTTGTAGTCAGATAGTCAAGCGTCTGTAGACCCAGGAGATCTAATTTCGCCAGCCAGACCGCAACGGGGATCTGCTGATCCCCTCGGAGCAGCATTTTTCGATCTACTGAGACTATCCGACTAACAACTATTTGACTAACGACTAACGACTATCTGATTAACGACTATCTGACTATCAAGGAGATCAACCATGACTACATCTGCACAACCTGTAGCAAAATCCACGCGCTGGAAGACGTTGTTTGCTCTGGCCTTCGGCTACTTCATCGATCAAGGCGAGGGGCAAACGATTTCTGTCCTCTTTCCAACCATCCAGAAATTATGGGGGCTGAATTATCAAGCCTTGGGCCAGATCGGCACCATCCGCAGTCTGCTGCAGGCGATCAGCGCGCCGTTGTGGGGCTACGCCGCCGATAAGTTGTCGCGCAAGCGCGTCATCATCTTCGGCACAGGACTGTGGGGCATCTGGACGCTCTTGTGCGGGTTCACGCAAAACTTCGGCCAACTGCTCGTCATCCGCGCCATCTCCGGCCTGGGATTGGGCTGTTTGATGCCCGCGACGTTCTCGTTGATGTCGGACACGTTCCCGCCGCGCCAACGCGGGCGCGCGCTCGGCCTGATGGAGGCCTTCGGGATGCTGGGCCTGGTGATCGGCACGGTTGGCCTGGGCTTCCTGGCGACGCCGACGTTGTGGCGCTGGGGCTTCTTTCTGCTCGGCGGGTTCAGCGTGCTCTCGGGTGCGGTGGTGGCGCTGCTGGTGAAGGAGCCGACGCGCGGGGCAGCGGAGCCGGAACTGGCAGGCAAGATCACCGAGGAGCAGGCCGCGCAATACGCGATCAAGCTCTCCGACGTGCCGAAAGTGTTGAAAATCCCCACCATTTGGGTGGCAATCCTGCAGGGGTTGTCGGGAAGTATGCCCTGGGTGGTGTTGGGGTTGTATCTGATCACCTGGATGGTGGATGTGCGCGGGATGACGGAGGCCATTGCCTTCGATCACCCGCAGGGCAGCGCGACGCTGGCCTTCTCCGGCATCGTCATCGGCACGGCGATCAGCAACGTGCTCGGCGGCATCCTCGGCGACTGGGCGGAAGGCAAAAACCCCAAGTACGGCCGAACGATCGTCGGGCAGATCTCCGTCTTCTGTGGGATTCCGTTGAGTTACATCATGCTCACCAGCGCGACGGATTGGAGCTTTTGGCCGTTCTTCTTCCTCTGCTTCGTGACGGCGCTGCTCATCAGTTGGGCGGGCAAGGGAGCGAAGGAGCCGATGATGCAGGGCGCGGTCCCGCCGGAACTGCGGGGCACGGCGTTTGCCTTCACGACCTTCGTGGAGAGCGGATTCGCCGCGTCGGTGGCCTATATCGCGGGTAGCCTGGCCGACCGGATCGGCTTCACGCAGGCAATGCTGTGGACGATCCCGTTCCCGTGGGTGATCTGCTTCATCCTCTATTCGCTCTTCTACTGGGCCTATCCGCGGGACGCGGCAAAGTTGCGCGCCTTGATGGCAGAGCGCGCCGCAGAAATCAACGGTGAGTTGGCACAGGGTTAATCAGGAGACTTTTTACCACGAATTCACACGAATTTTCACGAATTAGGATATAAAATTAGTGTAAATTCGTGAAGATTCGTGAAGATTCGTGGTTTGTCTTTGGAGGGTACGCGATGCACGTTGAACTGATTGCGTTGACGCAGTATCTGCGCGGCAATGGGACGCCGGAGGAATTGTTGGAGCACGCCGGGCGGGTGTGTTATCGCAGCGAAAGCCGCGGTGATCCGGCGAAGTTTCTGCGCGCGCGGTTGCGTGAAGGCCACGAGAGCCTCATCGAACACGCCAGCGCCACATTCGAGATCAGCGGAATTAGTCGAACGTGCTCACACCAGCTCGTGCGCCACCGGATTGCCTCGTACTCCCAAGAATCGCAACGCTACGTGGATATGTCCGATCCCGCGCTGGTCATCCCCGACGCGATTGCCGAGGATCCCCGCGCGCGGGCCGCGTGGGAAGGATTTGTCGAAAACGTGAAAACGACGTACCAGGAATTGCGGGAATTGGGCATCCTCAAAGAAGACGCGCGTTTCGTCCTGCCGAATGCCGCCGCGACGCGCATCATCGTCACGATGAACTTCCGCGAGCTATTGCACTTCTTCCGCCTGCGCATCACTCCGGAGGCGCAGTGGGAAATACGCCGCATGGCAATCGAGATGTTGGAGCTGCTCACGCCGCACGCCCCCGCCATTTTCGGCGAACTACTGCGCGAGCTGCGCGCCGAACACCCTGATTTCTTTGCAGCCTAGACCACAAAATCCCAAATTGCTCTGAGGGGATCGCCAGATCCCCGTTCTGGCCTGGATCTGGCGATCCAGGCCAGGCAAAATTAGGTCTACTGAGTCTAGACCATAAAATTCTCTACCCCCCTTCCTACGCCGGCAAAAAAGACATTTTGCGGGTGCATTTCAATTCGGGGGCAAAAGCCAGATAACTTAAACCGCAGAGTTCGCAGAGAACGCAGAGGGATAAATCTCTGCGAACTCTGTGTGCTCTGCGGCACGATAAGGAACGGTTGCCCCCATTCTGAAATGCCCTTTTTTGCTCTAAAATTTGACTCTACTGCAAAAAGGGAAATTCACCACAGAGGCACGGAGAACACAGAGGAATCTTTATTTTTATCTTGAATGAAATTGATTTTCCGGTTAGCAATATCAATTTTATCAAAATACAGTTAAATAGAACTCCGTGACCTCTGTGTCTCCGTGGTGAAAATCTTGGTTTTTTCAGTAGACTCAAATTTGCATTGCACCAAAGAGAGACTTATAATAGGAAAGGTGGATTCCAGGGGGCCAAAGGAGGTGAAGTTAGAAAAACAAACCATTTCACATACGTTTCCCGACCACATCTGATCGCATCATCAAATTGTGTTATTCTTGCAACACACTCAACATCGCCGCTACCCATTTTTCGCATCTGTGTTCTTTAAACAGTCACTACGCTTTTTGAAAGGAGGTAGTCATGAATTCGATCCTCGTGCTGCTTATTGCGGCCGCAGCCCTCATCGTTGGGTATGGCGTGTATGCCCGGCGCATTGATCGCAACGTCATCCAACCCGACGGTAAAAAGGCAACGCCCGCCAAGATGTACATGGATGGCGTGGATTTTACACCTGCCAGCCGTAACGTGTTGTTTGGCTATCAATTCAAGTCCATCGCTGCGCTTGGCCCCATCACCGGCCCGATCATCGCCGTGCAGTGGGGATGGTTCCCCGCTATGCTCTGGATTATCCTGGGTACGTTCTTCATCGGCTGGGTGCAGGATTACGGCGCGATGATGATGGGCGTGCGCCGCGATGGCGATTCGCTCGGCGCGTTGAGCTACAAGCTGGTTTCCCCACGAGCGCGCACCATTCTGATGATTTTCCTTTACTTCTATCTGCTGCTGATTATGGGCAGCTTCGGCAACGCCGTCGGCAAGACGCTGATGACCAACCCCAAAGTGCCCTTGGGCATGTTCACCGTCGTGCTGATGGGTATTTTGGCAGGGCAGATGACCTACAAGTGGAAGAAGGACATCATCCTTACCACTGTGGTAACAGTCGTGCTTACCTTCGTCGGTATTTGGCTCAGCACCACAAAGCCGGTGGCTGCCTTCTTCAACGGTTTGTATGGCCTGCCTGAATCGCCGAAGTGGTTCCTCGGTAACACGCGAGCGCAGGTCATCGGCACCCTCCTGGTCGTCATCTTCTGCTATCTAGGCTCCGTCATGCCGATCTGGTCTTTCGCGCAGCCGATCAACTACATCTCCTTCTGGATCGTCTCGCTGGGTATATTGGGCGGGATTCTCGGCATGATCATCTGGCGTCCGGGGATGGGCGACTTCCCGGCCTTCACCAAGTTCACCACCGCCAGCGGCCCGCTGTGGCCGATGCTCTTCGTCACCATCGCCTGCGGCGCAATCTCCGGCTGGCACAGCCTGGTTTCCACCTCCGGGACGGCGCGTCAGTTGGAGGCCGAGACGGACGCCCTGCCGGTGGGCGGCGGCGCGATGTTCCTGGAAATGATTTTTGCTACCGTCGCTTTCTTGACGGCGACGGCGGCGTTTGGCGGCTTCCAGGGCTATCAGGATGCCGGCGGCGCGGGGAAAGCGCTGGCCGTGTTCTCCGGTGGGCTGGCAAACTTCTTGAGCCACATCGGCATTCCCAAAGAATTCGGGACGGCGTATGGCTCCGTCTTCCTGACCATTATGGCGCTGACGATTATGCAGTTGTGTGTGCGCTTCATGCGCGTCGCCAGCGCCGAACTGGCGGGCGAGAAGTTCCCGGCCATGAAGAACATCCATATCGGCACCATCGTGGCCTTGCTCTTGACGCTCGTCTTCGTGTGGGTCATTCCCTGGCTCACCATCTGGTCGGCGTTCGGCGCAGCCAATCAATTGATGGCCGGGCTGGCGTTGATGTTAATTGCCCTGTGGGCGATGTCGGAGGGACGCAAGCATACCTGGGCGCTATATCCGGCGGCGTTCATGATTGTGACGACCATCGCCGCGCTGCTCTACCTGGCCTACACCAACTTTGCCAAGCTCTCCAGCCCTGACATCACCACGCAGGCGGCCATCGCTGCCGTCCTGGTCGGCCTCATTGCGGTGGTGTTGGTCGTGGCGGCGGCGTTCCTCGTCTACGATGGGTGGAAGGCGCTGCGCAAGCCGCAGCCAAAGAAAGCCCCGGCCAAGGCATAGTGCTGTAAAAAGAGGAGGGCCAGCCCCCGCCCTCCTCTTTTCAACGGTTGTATATCCAATGTGAAAACGGAGAAACAGACGCATCGTGGAGCCGGGCAGCCTGAGGCACAGACTACAGCGCATCGCGCACGCCGCGCGCCAGATACTGTACGGCATGACCACCTACGAGTGGGCGCAAAGCGCGAAGCGGGAACGCGCCGAAGTCGAACGTCTGTTTGTCCTGCTCAGTTTTGGTGACCTGGTAGGCGTGCCCATTCTGCCGCCCTACTATACCTTGCGTCTGCTGCCCTACGTCGTCCCGGCGCTCAACCGTTGGAAGCGCAGTCTGCTCCGCGAGCGCGACTGGACCGACCTCGCAGAATTTATCGAAGGGATTGACTAACGACTACCCGACTTTTTAAGGAGTCCCTATGCGGGAAACCACACCAACGAGGCGCAAAATTTTAACCACGAATCACGCAAATTTTCGCTAATTTTGAAGAAAGATTCGCGTAGATTAGCGAGATTAGCGGTTTATTTTCAAAGGAGAATAATCATGCCAGAAGAACAACGTGAAAGCAAACTGAAGCAAATAGGCCGTTCGGTGAAGGAATTCCTGTACGGCATGGCCGGTCACGATATGACCCGCTTTGCCCTTAAGACGCGCGGCAGCATGGAGCACCTGTTCATCCTCATCACCATGGGGGACTTGCTCGGCATTCCCATTCTACCGCCCTATTATTCGCTGCGCCTGCTGCCCTACGTCGTGCCGCAAATCTCCACGTGGAAGCGGCGCATGCTGCGCGAGCGCGACCTGACCGACGCGCTCGCATAGTCATCTTGCCACAGAGAAGCAGAGCACACAGAGAGGTTTTTCTGTTTTTCCTCTGTGATCTCTGTGTCCTCTGCGGCCACTTTATAAGGAGAAATTATGTCACTTGCACAAGTTTTCCGCGAACATCCCAATCGCCGCTACATCGAGTTTGGCGGCAAAGGCGGATTAGGCAAGACCACGTTCTCGGCGGCGACCGCCTACTGGCTGGCGCAGCAGGGCTACAAGGTGCTCGTCTTTTCCGTGGACCCGCAAGCCTCGCTTTCGGACATCTTCGAGCGCGACATCTTCGGCAAAGGCGCGGTGGAAATTGCGCCCAACCTCTACGCGCAGGAGATCGACGCCGACCAGCGTATCCGCGAATACCAGAACGAGATACGGCAGAAAATCCTCGATATGTACGGCCTGGACGAGGTGCCAAAGGAGATCGAAGACTACATCCAGGCCACCGCCGCCGAACCGGCGATGGAGGAAAGCGCCATCTTCGACGCCGTCGTGGATATCGTCGTCAGCGGCGATTTCGACTACTACATCTACGACCTGGTGCCGCTGGGCCACGCGCTCTACTACCTGAGTATGGCGAGCGTCTACGATGAGTGGATCGACAAGATCACCGCATTGCGCACGGAGATGCAGGAGTACTCGCAGGTCGCGGCGATGCTCGAACGCAAGAAGGAGAGCGAGGAGGATCAGATTCTCGCCGAATTGCAGGACATCAAGAAGCGCATCAACACCTCGTCGGGCATCCTCACCGACCGCGAAAAGACGGCCTTTTTCTTCGTCGTCACCCCAGAGGAGATGATCATCCTCGACACGCAGAAGGCCGCCACCCTGTTCGCCAAGTATCAAGTGCCGATTTCCGGTTACATCGTCAATCGCGTCATCCCGCCGGAACTGGCGCAGCAGAACATCCCCGCGTACTTGCAAAACCGCATCGAGATGCAGAACAAGTACCTCAAGCAGATCGACGAAACCTTTGGCGCAAGCGTCGTGGCGCGGGTGCCGGAGTTCGAGCGCGACATCACCGGCCTGGAGATGATCAGCCGCGTCGCCGCAGCGTTGTTTGGAGGTGAGGCATGAGCACAGCATCGATGCAGACATTTTTCACGCAGCACCCCCGAATGAAGTATATTTTCTTCGGCGGCAAGGGCGGCGTGGGCAAAACGGTAATGGCAGGCACGGCGGCGCTGTGGCTGGCGCAACAAGGTCGCCGCACGCTGTTGGCTTCCACCAACCCCGTCCACTCGCTTAGCAGCTTGCTCGATCAGAACGTCTTCGGCGCGCCGACGCCCGTGAACGGCGTCCCCAACCTCTTCGCTTACGAAATCGACACCAAAGACACCATCGAGCGTTCCAAAGTCGAACTGACCCAGAAGATTCAGTGGTTCCTCAAGTACGCGGACATCAAGACGCGGGCGGATGAATTCGTCGAGTCGGCGACGATGAACCCGGCCTTCGAGGAGTCGGCGATGTTCGAGAACATGATCGACCTGATGTTCGAGGACAAGTACGACGTGTACGTATTCGACACCGCCCCGACGGCAAACACGCGCCGCTTGCTGGGCATGTCGAGCGTCTACGGGATGTGGGTCAACAAAATGGTGCAGAGCCGCGAGGAGGCCAGGTCGCTCCGCGAGCTGCTCTCGTACAGCCGCAAGAAGGAAAAAGACCCGCTGATGGAGTATCTGCTCAACCTGCGGGAACGGATGGAACGCACAAAGGGCCTGCTCACCGACGCCGAAAAGACGGCCTTCTTCTTCGTCACACTGCCGGAGGCACTGCCCATCGCCGTCATCAAACGCTTCATCGGCTGGTTCCACGACTTCGGTATCCCGGTGGGCGGCGTGATCGTGAACATGCTGATTGACAAGGCCGACGTCACCGCCGACACACCCGACTTCGTGCGCAACCGGATCGCCATGCAGGATCATCACATGGAGGACATCCGCGCCAGCTTTCCCGACATCCGCGCGCTTGTCCCGCTCTTCGAGACCGAAGTGCGCGGCGTCGAGATGCTCAAGCGCACCGCCGGGCAGTTGTTTGGGGGCTAGAGACTGTTTTACCACAGAGACACAGAGTTCACGGAGTTTTCTTGGCCTTAACGCGCTGACATCGTTCTCAATATCTCCTCTGTGTCCTCCGTGTCTCTGTGGTGATAAGGTGAAATTATGCTCAATCATCCGGCATTTTTGATTCTCGCTACAGGTCTGCTCTTCATCCTGGGATTCGGCGGGTTGTCGTTGCTGCGCCGCCAGGGACTTTCCACACGCTTCGCGGTCGAGGGGTTGATCGTCACGGGGGTTGGCGCCGCGCTGACGTTTGCGTTTCCGGGATTCCCGCCGTTGCTGTTCCTCGTCGTACTCTATCTGGTGACGATGCGCGTGCGGCTGCTGGCGGATCTGGCTAACGCCTTCCTGGCCCGCAAGCAGTTTCCACGGGCAATGGCGATCTATCGAACCGCTTTGCAACTGTGGCCTGACCCTGTGAGCCGGCAAATCGTCCTCATCAACCGGGGCGTCGCCGAACTGCGCGCCGCCGAACCGGAGACGGCCTACGCCACCCTCACCGAGGCGCTAGGCAACCAGGAATTCAAGATCGGCGCGCACTACCTGGCAGCGGGTTACTACAACCTGGGCCTGGCGGCGCGGCGCACCGGCCGCGAAGCCGAGGCCGTTCGCCGTTTCAATGAAGCGATTGATGCCTTACCCCATTCTATCTACGGGCAGGCCGCCCGCCGCGCGCTGCAAGAACTTTCCCCCAAACAGGAGCCACAGTCCGGTACGGATGAAAAAACCGGCTGAAGCTGGCGTGTACACTGGCTTCAGCCGGTAACACTGGAATACACTTTACCGGACGAGTTTGCTCATCCTCATTGATTGCGCAGCACCAACGGCAGGTAGACGTTGTGTCCTGCTGTGACCCGAATCGTCGCCGTATGACCTAGCCCATCGGTGTAAGTGTAGGTACCCGGTTCTGTGAACTGCCGCCGGTAGACTTGCCCCGGTGTCAACATTCCACCATCAAAACCGAGCGTGTCGCTCAGCGGGTCGCGCGCGCTGAGCAGGCGCAGGAAGGGGTTCTCCACCAACGCGAGCTGCGTTTCCGGCAGCACCGTCGTATCCCAGGGCGCACGCCATTCCACCGTGCCGCCTACCGGCACGTTGAGCGTCGCCGGGCTTGGGCCGGTCGGGTTCAACGTCACCTGCGCCGCATCTCCATCCGTCCACGGCGTGAGCGGCACGTTGACATGGACGATCTCGTTGACCACCTGGATCACCGGACTGCGCCACGATTGATAGCCTTCTTTGCCCTCCACTCGCAGGTAGTAGTAGCCAGGCGGCGTGAAAAAGGCAAAGTAGCCATCGTCGCCGGTCACCTGCGGATTGACCTGGTTGTGATAGAGATGCGCCGGCCAGGGCACCCAGCCGCCCCACTTGGGCATAGAAATCATGCAGGTCACGGTGACGCCAGAGATTGTGTGCAGGGTGGGGCTGATGGGATCAAAGCCCTGTGTCACGTCAAAAACATAGCCATCGGGGTCAATCTCCACACTGCCGTTGGTGCAGCGCAAGTAGTCTATGTCGCAGATGTTGACGGCATGCGCATACTCAATGTCGAAAGTCCAGTAGTCATATTCCATATGCCCGGTGTACCATTGCCCATCGGCCTGGACCTTCGGCTGCGTATCCTCGCAGAGGTACAGGTGCAAGTGGGTGTTCCAGAAACCGTAAACGCCCGGGATGACCCATTCGTCCGAGGCAAATTGGCCGGTTTCTGCGTCCCGGAAGCGAAAGACCAGATGCTGCCCGGCCAGCGGTCCCATCGTCGGTGTGCCCTCCCAGTAAGAGCGCTGGGGGTCCCAGAAACTGTGCGCGGGGACGAGATGCGCAGCAGCGCTGTCTGCACTGCACGTATCCGGACTGGTCAGCATACAGGCCCTGGCCGTCACGGTAATCGGCTCCTGCGAGTGCAGACTCTGGTAGGTGGATGTAAAAACCCCGCGCGCGTCGCTGGTGGTGGTGATCACCTCGGCGCCATTCTCAAAAACGCGGATCAGGGCATTACCCAGCGCCAGCCCGCTCACATTGACGACATCGTTGGTGTAGCAGTATTCGCCATCTTCAATGGAGGTGATCAGCGGTGGATAGAAGGGCGTGACGGTCTCCGCGCCCAGGTTGAACAGATGTCCGCCGGCCATCAGCGTCGCCCGGTTGTCCAGTACTTGGCCGGGCTGCGGGTGCCCAACGGCGCTGATGTGTACTTCCGCCGCTTCATTCACCGCGACCGGGTCGGGGGTGTGCCAGTGCAGAGTCTGCTCCTGTGCACTAAAGATCATCGCTGGATTGTGCGTTTCATAGTCCAGCGCTAACGGCTCCGGTAGCACATCGGTGATCAACACCTGCAAAGGTTCAGCGACCGCCGTGCCGTGGAAGAAGCGCAACAGATAATCTTGCCGCACCGCAAAGCTCACCTCGCCCGATCCATCCACAGTTACCATGCCTTTGGGCGCAAACGCCAGTTTCTCGGCGATCAAGTCAGTTTCGGGGGTGAAGCGATACTCGTCCGCCCCCAGGTCGGGCAGTGTGCCGGCCGGCGTAGGCCGCGTGTCCCCGTCGATGTCGTGCAGCACGCCAGCCTGGACGCCGCGCTCGACGGCCATCGAGAAGCGGGTGAGGTGGACGCCATCCCAATCAAAGCCCGCCGGTCCCGTAATGCTGCCGGTCGCGTTGATCGTACCGACGCTGGGGGTGGTGTTGCGGTCCCACAGGGTTTGCCGCAGGGTCGCCGCGCCGGTACCGGCCAGCCGCACGCCGGTCTGATTTTCCGCCAGGATGGTGTTGGTGAACGCGGCGCTTGCGCCGTTTTCGACGTAGAGGCCGTTCCCGGCGTTGCGCGCCAGCGTGGTGTGCCAGGCGGCAAGCTGCGTGTTGGGGACGAGCCGCAGCGCATCGCCGTCAAGGTCCACCAAAGCGTTGTTGGTGAACTGCGCCCCAGTATTGGGATGCACCTTGATTCCCTTGCGGCTGTCGCGGACGAGGTTGGCATCCAGCGTGAACTGTCCATCGGCCAGCACACTCAGGCCGCGATTGCGCTCGAACGTGTTATGGGTCAGGGTCAGTTGGGTGGCCGGCCCATACGCAAAGACGGTGAAATTCGTCTCCGGCAGCATATCCACTCTGGCGGCCGGGCTGCCGTTGTCGGCGATGAGGCTGTCGGCGATGACGACGTGGCTGTTGTAGAGCCGCACGGCTACATCCGGGCGCCAACTCCAGCCGTAGCCATTGTTGACGATGTTCACGTGTTCCAGCCGCAGTTCGCCGGTCAACACGTTCTGGGCGGCGATGGCGCCGCTGGTGCCAATGTGCCAGTTCTCGTAATAGCCAGGCAGGGCAACGGCCGGGATGCGGTTAGGATAGCCCGCGTAGCGCACGGTGACGTAGCGCAGCAGACCGGCGCCGCCATCAAACGACAGCCCTGACCACTGATCCATGCCGGTGTCGGTGAGTGAGGTCAAGGTAATGGGCTGCGTGGGCGTGCCCACAGCCTGGAGGCGACCCTGCACATACAGTTCGCCGTTGCGGGGCGCCATCACCGTGGTCCCTGGCGCAATGGTGAGTGTCACGCCTTGGGCAACGATGAAGTCTTCATTGTCCAGTTCATAGCTCTGGTAGGCCGCCTGTGGATACCAGGTCGTATCCTCGATGAGCGTGGCCTGCGGGGCAAAGACGATCCGATTGCGCGGCGTAACCTGGAAACGATTGTCAATGAGCGTCGCGGCCCGCACATTGCCGCTGAAATACACCGGCGCGTTGGCCAGCTCGCTGCCCAAATCGCTGATGAGCGTGTCGCTCACGACGACGTGACTGTTCTCAATCCAAATTCCCCATTGCGCATGGCCGGGCCGCGAGGCGCTGATGATCTGGCTGGATTCGATGGTCACTGCGCCGGTGAGGACGTTGAGGGCGCGGATGGGCGCCGCCTGATAGATGCTACAGCCATAACATTCATCGCCCGTGTAGCGCACGGTCACATGGCGCAGCGTCCCCGCGCCGCCGTCGAAAGCGATGCCGCTCCAGTCTGCATAGGCCACCCCGCTGTCGGCCGGCGAGGTGAAGGTGATGGGCTGCGCCACTGTGCCAACGGCCTCCAAACGCCCCCGCACGAGCAAGGGGTACGCGCCGTCATTATTGCCAACATGCACCTTGACGCCCGGTTCAACGGTCAGGACCCGCCCGGCGGGCACGGTGAATCCCGCCAGCAAACGGTAACCACCCACCGATTGCGGGTTCAGGGTCAGGTCGCGTTCGGTGATGGTATCAGGGGTGAAGGCTACCTGATTATAGGTGTTGTTCTCCAGCCGCAGCCCTGACAGGCGCACATCGCTGGTTGCGCCGGTGATATAGACCGGAAAGTCGTTTTGCGCCGGATCGTCGCCAATACCGCTAAAGCGGGTGTCGCTCACCACCACCCGGCTGTTCATTACATACAGGCCGGTATTATTATTCGGCCCGCCCGCCGAGGTGATCACCTGGCTGGCTTCGAGCGTCACCGTGCCCGTCTGCACGTTGAGGGCCACGATGCCTGCCGAGTAGCCTGGGCTGCCGTAGGAACCCGTCCCGCTGTTGCGCACGATCGCGTGGCGCAGCGTCCCCGTCCCGCCGTCAAAGGTAATGCCAGACCACTCGTAGGGGCCGCTATCCGACTGTGATGTAAAGGTGATGGGTTGCGTGGCGTCGCCGGCAGCTTGCAGGTGGCCTTGTACGATCAGCGCGGTATTGGCAGCCTGGACTGTCACCCCCGGTTCGATGGTCAAGGTAAAGCCTGCGGCCACGGTCACATTAGCGGACATCAGGTGCGGGCTGTCGGCCAGGCACCAGGTTTCATCCGCGCTGATCGTGCCGCTGTGCGGGCCGGGCACGCAGGCCGACGGCGCCGCCTGTACCTCGTTAGTCGGACGAGTACCCGCCAACACGAGCGCTGCCAGCGCCAGCCCAATACTCAAAGCAATTAAAGCGAATTTGGTTTTCATCGTTTGTTCTCCTTGTACAAAATAAACCACCCTTTGCTGTTCATGATGAAGGGGACATAGAAGCCGTGTATTTATTTGTCCTTCGTCTGTGGCCTGTCAGCAAATGTCGTGATCGTATGCGTAGCGATGAACTGAAGCAATTCCTCCGGCATGCGGATATGCTCGTGTTCCCCGTTGGTTACGCACTCCACCTGGCCTTCCCAGGCAGGTGGAACAGCCTGGGCATCCACCCACAAGCGCACAATGAAGGTGATCAAATGACGCATGGCATCACTCCCCAAACGATCTGGGGACAATATAGCAAAGGGGAATAACGGGGGAATAACAGGAGATAGGAAGCAAGGGGGCAGGAAGCAAGGGGGCAGGAAGCAAGGGGCAGGGAGTAGGGAAGAAACGCAACTCCGTCCCTCACTTCCTACCCCTTACTCCTTACTCCATTACTCTTTACTTCTTACTCCCTCTCAACGTCTCGTATAGCGCTTGGGTTTCAGGGGCCGGGTCGGCGTCGAGTTCAGCGCGCAGGGCGCGGGCACACTCTTGATAGGCGCGCAGGGCTTCGCTGCGGCGGCCTACCTTTGCCAGGCAAGTCATCAACATGCGCCACACCTCCTCCAGCCAGGGTTCACGCTCCAGGATGCGCCGGGCCAGCTCGACGCCTTCGGGCCAGGCCTCGGCATGCACACGCTCTTCGAGCCAGGCCATGAGCACATTGAGATAACGTTCGCGCAGTCGTTCGCGTTCGCGCAGTGCCCAATCCACGTAAGGTTCTTCGGGCAGAAAGTCGCCGCGATAGAGCGCCAGCACTTGCGTCGCACCGGCTACACCAGCACGCGCCGCCTCCTCGAAAGCCCACACATCGCACCACAGGCCCGCAGTCCGGCGCAACGTCAGCGTCTCTTCATCGCGTTCCAGGTAATGCGAAGGGGTTCCCCGGCTCAACTGCGGCTCCAGGATATGTCGCAGTTCAGAGAAGGTAGTGTTGAGCGCCAGGGCCGCCGAATCCGGTGGCAGATCAGGCCACAGGACGTCGAGTAGCTCATCGCGGGCAACCGGCGCGCGGCGCAGCAGCAGGTAAAGCAGGAGATGGCGAGTTTTGCGCCTTTGCCATGCCTCAGTGGGGATAGGGATGCCGCCCTGAAAGACCTGGAAACCGCCCAGGGTCAAAATGCGCAGCGGCGGCGGGGGCAGGCTGTCGAGCGCCTCACGCAAACGCGCCGCCGCTCTCCCTGCTGCGCCGTCCACGGTGCGATAATGGGCAAGCAGTGGATACACCCACGCCTGTTCCTGGACAAGCCAGAAGGCATAGCCACCGTTGAGAATGCGGTTCGCCGCATCGATCCAGACAGCCTCGGCTTCCGGGATATGCTGCGCGTGGAGCAACCCCGCGAGCAGCAGCGTTGTTTGCGCCAGTTCGAAGTTGGCCTGCAATGGCGTCAGCACGGCCAGCGCGGCGCGGAAGTCCGCCTCAGCCTGCGCCCAATTTTCCAAAGCCCAGGCTGTTCGTCCGCGTTCGAGCAATGCCCGGCCCTGCAGGTGTCGGTAGCCGGTGCGCTCCACGATGCTGAGTGCGTCGGTAGCCCAGGCCAGGGCAACCGGCAGATCATGCATGGCCCGGCAGAGACGGGCGCGTCCCAACCGCATCAGAAAATCGAGTTCTGGCAACCCGCCGGTCTCGGCGATGGAGCGGCATTGGGTGAAATACGCGTCGGCCTCGGCGAAGTTGCCGTCCTCGCGGGCTAACTCGCCATGCATGAGGTACCAGTAGCCATCGGCGAGCGTGCCAGGGGGCGCAATCTGTCGTAACTCAGCCAACCAGTGTAATGTCCGCTCTCGCTGTCCCATCACCCAGCACGTCCAGGTGAGGTTGGTGAGCTGTGACCAGATCAGTTCGGGGAAATTGTGGGCGCGCGCTAATTTCAATGCCTCTTCATCGGCGGCAATCGCCAGCGTAAATTGGCCGCGCGGCGTATAGACGCCGGCCGCCAGGCTGTGCAGGCCGCGCACCAAAAGGCGCATCACCCCCAACTGGCGGCCCAAATCAATCGTCTTTTGGAAAAAATCCTCGGCGGCGACAATGTCGTCGGTCTCGGCGGCGCATATACCCAGGGTCAGCAAAACTTCACCGCGCGCCGGAGATTCCGTGCCGGTCAGAGGAAGCACCTGCTCCAGTAACCCTCTGGCGACGGTGTAATGTCCCAGGCGGATGTGAGCATAGGCGAGTGCGGCGGCAGTAAAGCCCTGGGCATCGCCGTCGCCGGACTGTTGGGCCAGCGTCAAAGCCTCTTGTGCCTGACGGATAGCGGCAGGCACGTCGCCCGCGCGTTCCAATTCGCGGCTGGCATGTAACAGCGCATTGATCGAATGTGAGGTGTCCATAGCCTGTATTGTATATGAGTTACCGAGACTTCAACTTCAGTTCAAACGATTGTAATGGTCTTTTAACCCTAACCCGACATATTTGTGCTAAAATAGTATAGGTAAGGAAGCGCGAATTTTGTACGGAACATAACGTCGAAAATGGATTCGCCGGAAACTGGTTGAGGGTAACGGGATGGATAGCGAGATAGGGTTGGAAACGGAATTTGCCCCGGCTGAACGCGCGTCGCCGCACGAGATCAGCGCGCATTTCGATGGATTATCGACAACGCCGCTGTTGCACGACCTTATGCGCGCGATCCCCAACATCGTGCTAATCCTGAATCAGAAGCGGCAGATTGTGTTTGCGAATGAGCGCCTCCTGGAGCACCTGGAAATACAGGATGTGCGCGAGATCCTGGGGCAACGTCCGGGTGAGTTACTCGACTGCATCCATGCCTTCGAAACGGAGGGCGGCTGCGGTACGACCCGCTTCTGCCGTCACTGTGGGGCGGTGCGTGCTATTCTCCAGGCACAAAAGGGCCAGATGGATGTGCAAGAATGTCGCATTCTGCGGACCGACGGGAAAGCGTTGGATCTGCGGGTGTGGGCGACGCCGCTCACCTTCAATGGCCAGCGCCTGGTGATTTTTGCGGTGATGGACATCGAGGATGAAAAGCGCCGCGCGATGCTGGAACGCACTTTCTTCCACGACATCCTGAATACCGCCGGCATCATCCGCGGGACGGCGGAATTGCTGCCAACGGCGGAAGAGGCCGAGACGACCCAACAACTGCAAGCGCTGTTGTTGAGCGCCACCCGGCGGTTGATCGGCGAGATCGAGATGCAGAACGAATTGATCGCTGCCGAACATGGCGAACTCCAACTCGCCTATGAAAATATCGAGGCGCGCGCGTTTCTACACGAGTTGGCCCGCATCTACACCACGCACAAGGTCGCCCACAAAAAGCATATCCAGGTGTCATCGGTTGCCGAGGAAGTCGTTTTCCAGAGCGATCCCCGTATGCTGGCCCGGGTGTTGGGAAATCTGATCAAGAACGCGCTGGAAGCCTCGCAGCCCGGCGACACGGTAACGCTGCACTGCGCGCGCGCCGGCGCCACGGTCCGGTTTATGGTACACAATCCCACGGTGATGCCGCCCGAAGTGCAAGAGCAAGTGTTTCAGCGGTCGTTTTCCACCAAGGGGGAAGGCCGCGGCATCGGCACGTATAGCATCAAACTGCTGACCGAGCACTATCTCCACGGCGAGGTGGCGTTCCGCTCCAAACCGGGCGAGGGGACAACGTTCGTGGTGACGTATCCGCTGCACCCGCCCGCAAGATAGCCCCCTTCTATGTTCGGAGCGGGTCGCCAGATCCGCGATTCCTGCACGCCGCGCCAGGACTGCCGATCCCTGACAAACCTGAGCCGGGGAATAACGTGCGCTGCGCAGGACTAAGCGTTCTCGAACCCCAAGGCGCGTTCCCGCAGGCTGACGAACCGGTTGTGCCCGATGATCACGTGATCCAACAACTCCACTTCCAGCAATTTCCCGGCATCCACCAGCCGGCGCGTCAGGGCAATGTCTTCCGCGGAAGGCGTGGGATCGCCAGAGGGATGGTTATGGGCAACAATCACCCCGGCGCAACTGCGGCGCACCGCGCCGCGAAACACCTCGGCAGTGCGCACCAGCGACGTGTTGAGGCTGCCCTTGTAGAGGATTTCCTGATCCAGCACGCGATTGCGCGTGTCCAGGTACAAAACCATAAAGTGCTCTTGCTCCTTGTGGCCCAACAACGGCATAAGCAAGTTGGCGGCGTCTTGCGGGGCGCGGACCTGAAAGCGTTCTTCTGGGCTTTCAACCATCAAACGACGCCCTAGCTCCAGGGCGGCCATCAACTGTGCTGCTTTAGCCAGACCTAAGCCACGCTCCGCGGTAATTTGCGCGAAATCTGCGCGCGCCAATCCGGCCAGGCCACCGTATTGTACCAGCAGCCGCGTGGCCATGGTCAGCACATTTTCGTCTTTGACACCGGTGCGGAGAATAATGGCAAGCAATTCCGGGGTCGACAGCGCCTGCGGTCCAACTCGCGCCATCCGCTCGCGCGGGCGTTCATCTTGAGGCATTTCTTTGACGGTTAGATAAGGCATCGTTGGTTTTTCCCTTCTGCGCGGATGTTTGTCGAATGACTGAGGAATCAATAGGCATAAACGAAAACCATATCACGTGTTCTGTGATATAATTTTCGTCTGTACAAATGTGTATACAGCTTGCGCCTGTCGATAAAACTGTTGTGTTTGAGCTACGGTCGGGGTCAATGGCAAATCTGCCGGATAACGTACTTCAACGGCATAGGGAGTCAATCCAACAATATGCGCTTCTAATTCGATAAAGGTCGCGTCGATCTCCAGGCATAAATCAAGCAAATATCCCAAGTCATGCCGGTAAAGAAATGGGATGTCCTGGGAGGCTAAGAAAGCCTTGAGGCTTTTCTCGACAGCTTGTTGACAATGAAAAGCAACAATGTTGCGTGGATATACCTCGAACGTTAAGAGTAGCGTAGCCGCTTGTAAGTCATCCTGCGCTTTGGATAACCATTCATTAGCCTGGCCGTTCATACAAAACTTTTCCCGTTTCTAAAATATGCCGGACAAAAGAATGTGGGATAGTCAAACACTGTTTTACTTCGTCAGAAGTGTAAGCTAAAATATCCACCGGCGTTTTCCGAGGTCGTAGCGCACGGCTGATGATTTCCTGGCGTTGATCCCGTGGAAGGTCGGAGTCCCATACAACCAGTAAATCAATATCACTCTGCGGCGTGGCTGTGCCGGCGGCGTAAGAACCAAACACTACCACTTTCTCAGGAGTCAGGTTTTTTAATAATTTATCGAGCAGTTTTTGCAAATGAGTTTCAGTTTCATTCATAGATCATCACCTTCTTTATATAAATTGTAGCATAGTTTAGATTCAAGAGCAATCACAAGAGGAAAAATTAAAACAATGACCAGAAAACTACGCTTTGGTTTGATCGGATTGGGCGAAATCGCCTACAGTTCTACCGGGCACGTGCTCCGGAAGACTGCCAACGCGGAGATGATCGTGGGGATGGATCCGCTGGCGGATATCGCCGCCTCCTACGCGGCGACCTTTGGCATCCCGTGTTCCACGAACCTCGATGATGTGCTAAACCACCCCGACGTGGACGCGGTCATCATCTCCACCCCGCACAACCTGCACGTCCCGTTGGGCATCCAGGCAGCACGCGCGGGCAAGCACGTCATCGTCGAAAAGCCGATGGCGACCACGCTTGAAGACGCCGACGCGCTCATTGCAGCCTGCAAAGAGGCGGGCGTGCTGTGTTCGTCGAAGGAAGGCAGCGTGCGCTACCAACCGGCGACGGCGAAAGCGAAGGAACTGATCGAACAAGGCGCCATCGGCGAGCTGATGGCGACGCAGGTGAGCGGCGCGTCCAACAAACCGCCGAGTTACTGGACCGGCGGCTATACCGGGCGCGTGCAGACCACGTGGCGCAAATCCAAGCTCGAATCCGGCGGCGGTGTGCTGATGATGAACTACATCTACGATTTTTACCGGCTGCGGTACATCACCGGTCAAGAGATCGTGCGCGTCTTCGCCGAATTCGGCACGTATCGCACGCCCGTTGAGGTTGAGGATTTCATCACATTGACGCTGCGTTACGCCAACGGCGCGCTCGGCACGTGGATGGCGTCCTCGTGCGCGCCGGGCGCCTCCAAGGCCGGCGCGCGTGGCACAAAGGCTTCCGACAACCGCATCTTCGGCACCGCCGGGCAGATCGTCTTCGACAACAATGCCTTGTTGGTCTACACCGACAACGACGTGGAGGGCCTGACGCCCGGTGAGTGGACGCAGCTTTCGTTCCCGCAGCAATCGGATAACTATGCCTACCAGGTGTATTTCGAGCAGTTTGCCGAAGCCGTCTTCGCCGGCCGCGAGCCGGACATCCCCTGCGAAGAAGGCCGCAAGACGTTGGAAGTGTTGCTGGCAGCGTACCGGTCGGGGGAGACGCACGAGCCGGTGACGTTGGGGGCGGTAGACGATAAACGGTAGACCGGTTGTCACGTTTGGGTATGCGGCCAAATCTATGGTACAATCTCAAGCATGAAAGCTCCGTCGCCATTTACAAATTTTGGGAGGATACGATAAACGTATGACAAAAAAGAAGCCCGCATGGCAGAAACCCGGCGTCGTCTTCCAACCCAGGCTGGCGCAAGCATGGCAGCAAGGCATTGATCAGATTGTCAACGCCATTGCGCCGACGTTAGGCCCGTTGCCGCGCCTGACGCTCTACGACCCCAGCGTGAGCAAGGGGAAACTGCCCGAAGTGCTGGACAGCGGGGGCACGATAGCCCGGCGCATCATCCAAATCAAAGGGCGCGACCGGGACGTGGGTGCTATGCTGCTCCGCCACATGTTATGGCAGATGCAAGAAGAAGTCGGTGACGGGACGGCGACCGCGGCGGTGCTCTTCCAGGCCGTCTACCGTGAGGGCGTGCGCTATCTGACATCCGGCGGCAACGCGATGCGGCTGCGCGGCTATCTCGAAGAAGGGCTACGCATCATCCTGGCCGAGTTGGCGACAATGCGCCGTCACCTGGAAGGGAAAGAGAGCCTGGCAAAACTGGCCTACAGCATTTGCTACGATGAACCGTTGGCAAAAATGATGGGCGAAATCTTCGACATCATCGGCGCCTACGGACGGTTGGAATTGCGCAGCGCAAATGGGCGCGAGATCGAGCGCGAATATGTAGAGGGGATGTACTGGGACAGCACACTGCTTTCGCGCACGATGATCAACAACCCACAGCAACAGCGCGCCGAGCTGGAAAATCTGGCGGTGGTCGCCACCGACCTTGAGATTGAGGATCCCCAAGACATGGTGCCGCTGTTGACCCTCTGCATCAAAGCCGATATTGAGAAACTGCTTATCATTGCCCGTAAGCTGGCCGACCCCGTCCTGGCCTTGTTCGCCCTCAACCGCGAAAAAGGCCGCCTCAAACTGGAAATGGTCGGGGCAAAGACGCCCGGGACGTCGGTAGATGATCAGCGCATGGCCCTGACGGACATTGCCGTGTTGACGGGGGGACGACCGTTGTTCCAGGCTGCCGGCGACACCATGCGCCACATCCGCCCGGAGCATCTGGGCCGCGCCCGTCGCGCCTGGGTCAATCGCCACTTCGTCAGCATCGTGGGCGGCAGAGGCGATCCGCGCGCCCTCCGGCAGCACATCGCCGCCTTGCGCGCCCTGTTCGCGCGGAGTACCGACGCGCGAGAGCGCGCGACCCTTCAAGAGCGCATCGGCAAATTGATGGGTGGCTCGGCTACCCTGTATCTTCCCGGCATGACCCAACTCGAACAGGAGTTCAACAAGGAAGTAGCGCAGCGCACCGTCAACGCAATGCGCGGCGCAATGCGCGACGGGGTGGTGCCGGGCGGCGGTGTGGCCCTCCTCGCATGCCGGGAGCGCCTGCGCGCATACTTTGCCGACGCCAGCGAGCCAGAAGCCCGCGCTGCCGGGCACATGCTCTGCGACGCTCTCGAAGCGCCGTTACGCACCTTGCTACACAACGCCGGTTTCGAACCGGGCGCGATTCTCGCCGACATTCAAGCCGCCGGACCGGGCTACGGGTTTGATGTCCGCGCCGGGCGACTCGTCAATATGGCCGAAGCCGGCATCTTCGATGCAGCCACCGTGCTGGAAACGGCCGTCCACAGCGCGATCAGCACCGCTGCTCTGGCGCTCACCACCGATGTGATGGTCCATCGCCGCGATGCGGGCGATGCGATGATGACAGGGAAACCTTGAGGTCTACGATGTCTGAAAATACTCAAGATATTGTATATGCGCTTCAATGTGCACAAAATGTATGTTTTGCGGCCCGCGCGTCGGGACTGTATCGCTCTACCGACGGTGGGCGCTCCTGGGAGTTTGCCTACGCCTCCCTTGCGCTCACCGACTCGCTGCCAACAACGTCGGTGGTGATCTCACCCGATTTTGCCACGGATCGCACCGTCTTTGCCGGCGTCTCCGGCGGCGTGCTGTATTCGCTGGATGGTGGCGATAGCTGGCAGATCGTGGAGTTGGGCATGCCACCGTCCACAGTCTCAACGTTGGTCATTTCGCCGGATTTCGGGCGCGACGGTGTCCTGCTGGCCGGAACGATGGAGGATGGTGTGTTCCGTTCTGGCAACCGGGGATACAACTGGGCTGCGTGGAATTTCGGCCTGTTGGATCTGTCCATCTTCACCCTGGCGATTTCCCCCGACTTTGCGGCGGACGAAACGCTGTTCGCCGGTGTGGAGAGCGGCATTTTCCGCAGCACAAATGGCGGGCGCGCCTGGCGCGAAATCACGCTGCCTGTTGGTTACGAGCCGGTGCTGAGCCTGGCGTTGTCGCCGGCCTACGCGCAAGACGGAACGCTGTTCGCCGGGACCGAGTCTCAGGGTGTGTTGCGTTCCACCGACCGGGGCGCAACCTGGACGCAGGCGGCGACCCCGGACGGCCCGGTGAACAGCCTGCTGCTGGCTCCGGATTTCCCCACCAGGCCGTACATCCTCGCGCTGCTGGAACATGCGCTGTTGCTTTCGCAGGATGCGGGACAAACCTGGCGCGAATATCCCACCGGGTTGAACGACATGTCCGCCGTGCTCGCCCCCGCCGGTTTAGCGCCGGGCGCACCTCTCATCATCGGCACTACCCGTGGCGATGTGGTGTCACTGGTCTTGCCGACTCAGTAGATCCAAAATACGCCAAGGGGATCGTCATCCCCGCCAAAATTAGATCTACTGCGACTGGTTTTCGGTAGCATCACCTTCAGTGCAGAGCTACCCCTGCATGCGCAGGAACGCCTGTAACGCTTCCATGAAGGCGGCGTACCTGTCAAAACGGATGAGGTGCCCCACATCAGGGATATTGACAATGACGACGTTGGGGTTAAGCTCGCGCACTTTGGCGACGGCCTCCGGCGTCACAATAGCCCCCAGGTCCGGGTTGGCGGTGAAGAGCAATATCGGCTGGGTGACATCCTGAAGGGTGGTGCGCCAGTCCCATTCCTGCGCGTGCATCCGAGGTCTGAGCACATCCAGGATGGTGGGATCGAGTTGCTTTTTGGATTCGCACATCGGGTACAGCAATTCTTCGGGCCAGGTGGGGTGATCCTTGCGGTATTGCGCCAGCAATTCTTCCAGAGTCTGATCGGCAAGACTCTTGACCCACTTCGCCATAGGGTTCTCCGCGAGTTGTTCGGGAGTTGGCTCCGGCCAGGAGAGTCGCCAGGCCGGGTCTTCCAAAAACAGCGCGCGGACCAGCTCCGGGAAGCGCACCGCGAGCTGGTACGTTACCGTCGCCCCCATTGAATGCCCGCCCACAATCGGGCGACCCAATCCCAGGGCGCGGATGAGTTCGGCCACGTCGGCGGCCATGTCCACTTTTTCACCCGGCTGCACGCGCGCCGAAAGGCCATGACCGCGCATATCCGGCATGACGATGTCATAGTCGGCTTCGAGCGCACGCGCCACGGGCGTCCAGCACAGGCCGTTGTCCGAAAAGCCATGAATCAACACCAGGGACGGTTTGTCCCCCTGACCGGTGCGGGTGTAGTGAATCCGCACGCCGTTGACCAGTAAATCAGCTTGTGTCCAGTGAGAAAGCATAGCGTCACTCCTTTTGTCAAAATTTGAATTTAGCCAAGTTTACGGGGGTCGATGCTGAAACGGTTCTTTCTGCCGTCCAATCCGATAATTGGGCCGGCAATCCGCTTCCCCTCATCTCGGTTTCCAAAATAATCGGTGCACACTTTTTCATCTGCGCTTACTTGGGGTAACTCGCTCTTGAAGACCACCTCCATCGTCAAGTCGTCGCTGTTGATGTCAATGTCCACATCGCACACGCAGCCGGTTTGGTCAAATCCGCAGAATTCCTGCCACGTTGCCAGGTCGAGGCACATTTCCGGCTCAGGATACATAACGCGCAGGTAGCCGGGAGGCATGTGCGCGTAGGCGTTGCCTTCCGCCTGGTTGTGCTGGTTGGGCAGGATGATGGCCGCCTCGCCACATTGGTAGAACAGGTTGTTGAAGAATTTGTTCTCGCGCGAAGTTCCGCCGCGCTTGGGCCAGAGTCGGAAGGCCACCACTTTGGCGAAAAAGCCGGCTTTATCGCATTTGCCGATCAGGTTGTTGACCATGCGCAGCCGGTCGGTCCCTTCCAGGTAAATGCCGTAGCCGTTGCGGATGTCCAGCTCGGTGGTCTTGTACCAGCCGGAAGAGCCGGGTTCGGCGGGCAAAGCGTTCTTATCGTACCGGCCTTCGACGTTCCAGATGATGTTGTTATCGATCAAGTTTTCAGCGTCGCGCGAGCACTCGATAAAGATGTGTTCGCGGGACTGGATGCCGTCAATGAACAGATTCGAGGTGATGCGGCAGTTCTCGTTGCCCACGTCCAGCCACAGCGCATCGCAGCCGATGCAGCCTTTGATGACATTCCGGCGGATGAGGCAATCCACCGCATGGTGGAGCTTGATGCCGCCCGCTTCCCAAGAAAGCTCCATGCGCTGCCAGCCTGTCCCGACGATGAGGTTGTCTTCGATGAGCATGTTACGCACAAACATGCCGGCGATGCCACACACGCCCACATCCTTGATCGTATTGCGCCGGATGACGTGATACCCGATGATTTGCCCCTCGACAAAGGAATGATGCCAGCACTCATTGCCGCAGTCGATGCCGGTGGCGTTCGACCAGTCAATGGTGCAGTCCTCGATGATCCAGTGATGTCCGCGATAGCATGACAGCGCACCCCGCTGTGGAACGGGCGCGCCGGTCGCGGCGTGCGCCAGCGTCAACCCCTTGACGCGGATGTAGGACAGGAACGGTACTTTGGGGGCGAAACACTGTTCGCGGTTGGTCACCTCAATGACGTGATCCCTGGGGTCAGCGTCGCCGGGCAGCCGGATGTGGACCTTTTGGCCGTTGGCTTCCACCCAATAGGTGTTGTCGTTCTGGCTCAACTGGTTGTACAGCGGCACTTGCTGCATCGGCCTGCCGTCCACGAACACCATGCCCCGGCGGTTGAGATAGGGGGTCATGTCGGTTTTGTCGTATTCGATAAAGAGCCGGTCGTGGAGGATGTTGACGGCGCAGAACGGGTTGTAGCCCTTGAAATCTTCCGGGTTCAGTTCGATTTCCCATACCCTGATCCCTTCCGTTGACGGGGGAGCGGCCCTAAAACCCGGAAACAGCCGCCAGCCGACGCTGGGCTTAAAGTCCTTGACCTCCACAGAAGCCTTGATGATCACTTGTTCTCCCGGATAGGCTTCATAACTGATCATCTTTTCAGGCCCCGTCCCGCCCATGGCCGGCTGCACCGTCTCGCGGTATGTCCCGCCGTGGATCAGCACGCGGGTACCCGGCGTCGCCACCTGAGCTGCGGCGTTGATCGTCTTGAACGGTCGGTCCGGCGAGCCATCGTTCTGATCAGAGGCGTGCGGGTGGTTAACGTCTACATGAAGCTCGCGCTCGTATTCCTGGGGGACTTCCCAGAATGCAAACATGTGCCCATTGGGAAGCCAGGCGGAAAAATCCTCTTGTTCTGTCATCCAAAACCTCCTATCTGGTAATCATCTAACCTGCGCGGCCCTTCACCATCGCGCAGAGGAATCCCTGTTTGGTCGAGTTGTGATCGCTCACATCATGTCGTTAAAATTGTACTATAAATTTTCCCCTAATGCAATGCAAGCCCGTTTGTTCTTTTCAGAAGTAGGGCTAATGGTATGTTTTTTACGGTAAATGACAGGTTAAACGTATAATTTGGCGGGTATCTCGGAGATAGGGTATTGACGTTAAGTAAAAACCATGATATAGTTCTATTGTGAACATTCACAACCCCAGCGCCAAATTACCCATAGAAAGGAGGTGGCATGGATATATATACATGTTGAGAGATTGCACCCTTTGAGTTCAACAGAATCTGATATTCAACTATTACGAAGGAGGAAAGCATGGCAAGGAAGTATTTGAGTCGTCGTGAGTTTTTGCAGTTGGCTGCCCTGGCAGGTGCAGGGGTGGTATTGGGCGCCTGCACCAAACCAACCGCAGCCCCGGCAACGGCAGAACCCACTAAGGCTGAAGCGCCCTCCGGCGCTCCCGCGGCCAAAGAACCCACCCCGTTCCTGTTCTGGTTCCAGGCCGAGAACCACAAACCTGAGTATGACCGACGTCAGGCTGAGATTGAACAAAAGTTCAATCTTAAGCTCAGCTATGAGATGATGTCCCGCGATGCGATGACGCAGAAGTTCCCGGCTACCTTGATGGCCGGCAGCGGTTTCCCTGATATCATCGAGCAAAACGCGGATGACGTTGTGAAGTTCTTGAAGGGTGACGACAGCATCATTCCTTTTGTTGACCTGAAGCCCGCACTGCAAGCCAGCCCCTACGCGAACCAGGTACTGACGAGCCGTTTCGACCGCTACAGCAAGGCTGGCAAGTATTACGGCGCTCCCCATGATGTGCATCCTGTGGTGATGTTGTACCACGACCGCGCCTGGAAAGAGTTCGGCATTGACATGGCGACCGTGGATACCTACAGCAAATTCCTGGATGCGGCCAAGGAAGTCGCAAAACAGACAAATATGCTGATGCCGGATGGACGCCCGCGTGCTGTGATCATGGACTGCCTGAGCTGCACCAACCTGCCGGCGCGCATGATGGACAAGGGCATTTGGTGGACGGATGCCAACGGCGATCCGATGTTGAAGGACCCCCGCATGAAAGAAGCCGCCGCCGACTGGATGCGCTTCCACGACTATCACATGGACATTGACTGGGGCAACCAGGTCGCTATGGTCAAAGAAGGACAGGTGTTGGCCCAATTCTGCCCGGACTGGCTATATGGCATTCACTTCCAGGGCACGGCACAGGATAAAGAATGGCTGGCCGATTCGCCGATGCGGATGACGAGCCTGCCGGGCATGACGGCAGATTCACCGCGCACCACCTCTTGGGGCGGCACCAGTGCTTCTGTACCGAAGCTGTGCAAAATTGCCGACCTGGCCATCAACGTCTTGTTGTATGTGTACTTCGAGAATGGTGACGGCCAACTGGCCCAGCGCTTTGTCGACACCGGAATTTTGCCGCCCGTGAAGAGCGCCTGGGAAGATGAAATTTTCCACAAGCCCACGGAGTACCTCGGCGGACAAATTGCCGGTGAAATCTTCATTGATGCGGCCAACCGCCTGCCCAGTTATTCCGAACAGTGGACGACAAGCCTGGTCACATCGGCCTGGGGTTCGCAATTTAGCGCCGCCTGGGCTGGCGAAATCACCCTGGACGAGTGTATTGACGCGGCCTATGAGCAGGCTATCGCGGATATTGAGCAAAACAAGTTCTAGCACGGCGGGGTGTGTACGCCTGCCCCTGTTTGTGTTGCCTGCTTAGTTCAACCTGGGGGAGATCGGGAGTTGCTCCCCCAGGTATTTTGGTATATAGTATCAGTCGATCCAAAAATGCTCCAAGGGGATCGTCAGATCTTCGGGTCTGGATCTGGCGATCCAGACCAAGCAAAATTGGATCTACTGAATATGGGTATTCGAGGCGACGCGCCTGGCTGTAAGCACGTGTGTTGCACATGAGCGCACAATCTCTCTAAAGGACAATCAAAACTAGCATGGCGACTCCGGCTTTATCTATGCAGTATTCCCAAACTCGCTCAAAAGTCGGTCTTTTCCGTTTGCGGGCCATCGTAACGACGACGGTCGCCGCCATCCTTGCGTTAGTGTTTATATGGCCCTTTTTGTGTATGTTGGGAGCGACTTTCAACAAACTCGATGTGGTGCTAAACCCGCTGATCCCAATCCCGGCCAAATTCAGTTTACAGTTCTACCAGTTAATGTTTAATGAAAAGTATCACTTCCAGGCTTACATTATGAATTCGGTCGTCGTGAGCGTCAGTACGACCATATTCAGCGCCCTGGCATGCACTTTATCGGGTTACGCTTTGGCGAAACTGCGCTTCCCAGGTCGAGGGCTGCTGTTCTCCATCATCATCGCTGTTATGCTGCTGCCCACCGCCACGATGTTGGTTCCGCAATTCGTCGTGATGCGCGAGCTTAACCTGGTGAATAGCTATTGGGGGCTGATCCTGCCTGGTGTGGGCGGCGGCGCCTTTGGTATCTTCCTGATGCGCCAGTTCATGCTCAATATTCCCACCGAGATGATGGAGGCGGCGCGGATAGATGGCGCCAATGAGTTTGCCTTGTTCTCCAAAGTGGTGCTGCCGAACGCCAAAGCCGGCATTGCCGTCATTGCAACCCTCACGTTGCGTGGCACCTGGAATGCACTGTTGTGGCCGCAGCTAATCATCACGGACCCCGCCCGGCAACTCCTTATGCCCCAAATCGCCCTGCATAACAACATGATGGTCGAGGTGTGGGCGATACACGTCGTGCGGACGGCCTCCCTGGTTGCGGCTATCGTTCCGCTGGCCTTGTATGCCTACAGCCAACGCCACTTTGTATCTACCCTGGCCGGAGCAATCAAAGGTTGAACAATTTTCTTGTCATTTTGAAAGAAGTCTCTATGCGGGATTTTACATCAACGAGCGGTAAAAATTGGTCAACGGATTTTTCCTTCCAATCCGTTTCATCCGGTGAATCCGTTGACATGTTCAGAGCAGTGGGACCGAATCTGTGATGCAGCCCCGATAATGAAAATGATTGCAGGACTATTCGGCTAACGACCACAAGACTATTTTCAGAGGAGGTATGGATGGCAAGTATCGCTGTTTCAGGACCGGCAAAGAGGCGTTCCCCAGTTGGAAAATTCTTTTCCGATCAAACGAAATGGACCCCCTATCTATTCGTTGCGCCGTTTTTTATCACATTTGCGATTTTCACGCTCTATCCGATGTTGCGCGCCGTTGTGATGGGGTTCCAGGAGTCTTTAGGCTACACCGGTAAATGGGAGTGGGTGGGGCTGGCCAACTATATCGAAGCGTTGACCAATGACCAACGCATGGGCATCGCGCTCAAAAACTTTGTCTACTTCACCGTAGGAAGTCTGGCGACCCAATTGCCCTGCGCGTTTTTGCTGGCTTTGCTCCTGACTTCCCGTACACTCAAGGCAAAGGGGCTGTGGCGCACGTTGTTTTTTATTCCCTCTGTCCTTCCAGGGGTGACGATGGGCGTTATCGGGGGATGGTTTTTCAGCAAGACGCACGGTTTTGCCAATGCGCTCCTGGTCTCCCTCGGCGGACCGCGCGTTGACTGGGGAGGCCTGGCGCAATTTATCATCCCCAACCTGTTGGTGATTGCCTTTTGGCAATGGATGGGCAATCATGCCGTATTTCTCATCGCGGGGATGAGCGGGATCGGAGACGAAATTATCGAAGCTTCCATTGTGGATGGGGCATCGGCCTGGCAACGCGCCCGCTATATCATTTTGCCGCTGCTCAAACCGGTCTTCGCCTATATCTCGATTACTGCGGCGGCAGGATCGCTGATGAATTTTGAGGTGCCTTATGTCTTCTTAGGAACAGGCGGCGGGGCGCGGGGAAAAGGCTGGTTCTTCATGACCCACATCCAGCAGATGGCCTTCGGGCAATTCCGTATGGGCTATGCCACGGCCATTGGTTGGCTGGTCTTTTTCATCGCGGTCGTGATCACGATTTTGCAGTTAAGGCTATATGAGTTCAGACTTGGAAAGGAGGAAGCATAATGACAACGTCAGCGGTGACACGGTATACGGCCTCCGGACAGAGTCACGATGCTCGCGCGAAAATTGGTCGCTTTCGCTTGCAGGCCATTCTGTCCACAACCCTGGCGGCGATCCTGGCCTTGATCTTCATCTGGCCTTTCCTGTGCATCTTGGGTTCGACGTTTAACAAGATTGATGTCGTCCAAAATCCGATCAGCCCGATCCCGGCCAAATTTAGCACGCAGTTCTATGAGCTGCTGGTGAGTGAAAAGTACGGTTTTCAGAAATATATTCTGAATTCGGTCTGGATAGCCGTGGCGACGACGGTGCTGAGCACGCTGGCGTGTACCCTGTCGGGCTATGCTTTGGCTAAATTGCGCTTCCCAGGTCGGGATGTCTTGTTCTCTCTCATCATCGGCGTGATGCTGTTGCCCACCGCCACGATGCTGGTACCGCAGTTCATCGTGATGCGCGATCTTAAATTGGTGAATAACTATTGGGGGCTGATCCTGCCCGGCGTGGGCGGCGGGGCCTTTGGCATCTTCCTGATGCGCCAGTTTATGCTCAACATTCCCACCGAGATGCTGGAAGCCGCCCGGATGGATGGCGCCAATGAGTTTACGTTGTTCTTCAGGGTTGTGTTGCCGAATGCCAAAGCCGGCATCGGTGTCATTGCGACCCTCACGTTACGGGGGACCTGGAACTCGCTGCTGTGGCCGCAAATCCTCATCAGTGATGTGAACAAACGTCTGCTGATGCCCGCCATCGCGAACTTGAACCAGCAGCAAGTTGCCGATGTTTTTGCCCTGCCGGTTGTCCGCACCGCGGCGATTGTGGCTGCGGTGGTCCCCCTGGCTCTCTATGCGTACAGTCAGCGTTACTTCATTTCGACACTGGCAGGGGCCATCAAAGGGTAGTCGCTTTTCCTCCTTAAAGCTGCTACGCAAGCTGCCTGAGAAGAACTGGCTTCTCAGGCAGTTTGCTGTATAGTATTGGAAATCGGTTTTGGGGATTCAGAAAACAGGGAGGGGATTGCCGATGCGGAAACTGAAAGTTAGCGGGTATCTTCTGTGGATAGTGGTTCTCCTTCTCACCGCCTGCGCCGCCGACGCTTGGGCGCCTGTGGCCGGCAGCACGGAATTGCTTAAGGATGCATCCTGGACGTGCGGTAGTGGGAATACGACGAAAGACGGCGCGCTTGTCATCGCAGCGGGCAACGAATTCCGCGCGTATGTGAATATTTACGGCCCACGCCTGATCACACAGGGCGACTTCGGAGTGGCGGTGACCCTGTCCGCTGCTCAAGAGAACCTGGCGGCGTTCTCGCTGGTCGGACGGCTAGGGACGAGCGCCTGGTGGGATCAGGGACGCAAGCTCGATGTGGGGTTGGAAGAAGGCCAGATCATCGTCAATTATTACAACGGAGCCAGTTTCATGCCCAACGTCACCCAGACGTTCGCCGTCGATGGGTTGAGTGGTAAGGTGAAACTTGAACTGCGGCGCGTAGGGGCGGAGTTTGTCTTCTTTGCCAACGGCAAGGAGATAGGACGGATGGCGGCAGTGGACGCTTTTCCCGATGGGTTCGCGTATTTTGGCGCGAGCGTGCGGCCAAACAACGCCCTCACGCTCTACGATCTCACCGTCACGGCCCCGCCGGAAAATACCGCCGTCGCGGTAGACTTTTCCGGCGGCGCGGCCTATACGCCGACCGAACCACCACTGCGCACTTTGGCCGATGCGCGCCATCTGCTGGTCGGCGGGGCGGTGGAGCCGCAGCACATTCTCTGCGACAAAACCTACGCCGAAGTGCTGGGCCGCGAATTCAACATCCTCGTCACCGAGAATGCCTTCAAATTCTGGCCGATCCACCCCGAGCCGGGGCGGTATGACTTTACCGGCTCGGACACCGTGGTCGAGTATGCCGAAGCGCACGATATGCGGATTCGGGGTCACACGCTGGTCTGGCATCAATCCACGCCGGACTGGATCAACAACGCCACATTCACGCAAGAACAGTGGAATGCGGTGCTACAAGAACACATCACCACCATTGTCAGCCGGTACAAGGGACGGGTGGATTATTGGGATGTGGTCAACGAAGCGATCAGTGAAAGTGGCAGTGGTGGACTCCGTAAGACGGTTTGGAGCACAGGCGTCGGCGCGGATTATGTGGACAAAGCGTTCACCTGGGCGCACGCCGCAGACCCGGAGGCGCTGCTTTTCTACAACGATTATGGTGCGGAAGGGCTGAATCCTAAATCCGATCAAGTGTATGCGTTGGTGAAAGACATGGTGGCACGCGGTGTTCCGATCCACGGCGTCGGATTACAAATGCACGTCGCCCCGGGTACCGCGCCGAAACCGGAAGACCTGTTGGCTAACATCCAACGCTTAGGCGCGTTGGGATTGCAAGTCCACATCACCGAGTTGGACGTGCGGTTGCCTGCCAACGTGACAGAGTCTATGCTCACCTTGCAGGCGAATCTGTATCAAGAATTGCTCGAAGTGTGCCTGTCTGCCGACAACTGCACTGCGTTTGTGATGTGGGGCTTCACCGACCGCTACTCGTGGATTCCCGGCTCCGCCTCCGGCTACGATCATGCGCTGATCTTCGACAAGGCATATCGCCCGAAACCGGCGTATTTTGCGTTGCGCAAGGCGCTGGAAATGAAGCAAAGTCTGGGGCCGGAGGATTTTGGCGCGAGTTGCAATTGTGCGCCGTGAGCGCCCCCTGTAAAAGTTGGCTTATGGACGAAATGCGTGTCAAACCAACTTCGTCTTACGAATTATTCTCAACACTAAGGAGGATCCTATGACCAAAATATCAATTAACCTCAATGACACAATCGGAACGATCAACCCCAACATCTATGGGCATTTTGCCGAGCATCTGGGGTGGTGCATCTACGGCGGTGTGTGGGTGGGCGAGGATTCGCCGATCCCCAACACCGGCGGCATCCGCAACGACGTGGTCGCTGCGCTCAAGAAGATGAAGCCGGCGGTCATTCGCTGGCCCGGCGGCTGCTTCGCCGACGACTACCACTGGCAGGACGGTGTCGGGCCGCGCGACCAACGCCCCCGCCGCGTCAACATCCACTGGGGCGAAGTCGTCGAGAGCAACCAGTTTGGCACGCAGGAGTTCGTCCGCTTCTGCCGCATGGTCGGCGCGGAGCCGTACATCGTCGGCAACGTTGGCTCCGGGACGGTGCGCGAGCTGCGCGAGTGGGTGGAGTACTGCAACTTCCCCGGCGACAGCACGCTCGCCCAACAGCGCGCCGCCGATGGCAGCCCCGAACCGCTCAACGTCACCTACTGGGGTGTGGGCAACGAAAACTGGGGCTGCGGCGGCAGCTTCTCGCCGGAGGATTACTGCACGGAATTCCGCCGCTTCGCCACGTTCGTGCGCGGCTTCGGCAAGCAACTGTACGTGATCGCCTGCGGCTCGCCCGGCAACGATCTGGAATGGACGACGCGCTTCTTCCGCAAGCTGCGCAAGGATTACTGGGACTTCAAGAACCTGCACGGCTACGCGGCGCACTATTACTGCGGGACGGCGGGCACGGCGACGGAATACACGGTGGATCAATGGTACGAACTGATCGCGCGCGGGCTGTATATGGAAGACCTGGTTGTCCAGCAGCGCGCGGCGATGGACGCCTACGACCCTTCCCGCAAGATCGGGCTGATCATCGATGAGTGGGGCACGTGGCATCCGGTGGAACCGGGCACGAATCCGGCCTTCCTGTTCCAGCAGAACAGCCTGCGCGACGCGCTTGTCGCGGCGACCACGTTGGACATCTTCAACCGCCACGCCGACAAGGTGGTGATGGCGAATATCGCGCAGACGATCAACGTGTTGCAGGCGATGATCCTCACGCAGGACGAGAAAATGCTGGTGACGCCGACGGGCTACGTCTACGAGATGTACGCGCCGCACCAGGGCGGCACCTCGCTGCGCACGGTCATCGAATCCGACACAGCAACGTACACAGCCGGCGGCAAACAGCAGCAGGTGGCGACCGTCTCCGGCAGCGCGTCGCGCACAGGGAAGGTGCTCTTCCTCACGCTGACCAACGCGCACGCCACGGACGCCGTCGAAGTGACGGTGGACCTGCTCGGCGGCGCGCAGGCGGTGGGTGGCGCGGCGCGCATCCTCAGCGGCGAAATCCACGCGCACAACACCTTCGACGCGCCCGAAACGCTCACCCCGCGTCCCTACGCCATCGACGCGACCGGCGCGTCCTTCGTGATCACGCTGCCGCCTGCCTCGGTGCTGGCGGCGGAGATTGCGCTAGGTTAGCACTTACCCTGTTTTGGTACACGGATGAACACGGAAGACACGGATTTCTTTCCCTAAAAATCCGTAGAATCCGTGAAATCCGTGTACGATTCTTCGATTCGTGATTGCAAGATCATCTTGACGACTACAAGCTTAGCGAGATTCGCGGTTTTGACGAGGAGTAAAAATGGGAAAAACACCGATCATGCAATGGCAACTTGATAAGCGCAACAACCTGCTCTATGTGACCACCGACAAGGGCCGCATCAAGCTGGAGATCGTCAATGCACGGGTCATCCGCGTGGTTTATACCGAACGTGAGCATTTCAGCGACCGTCTTAGCCTGATGATGTTGCCCCGACAACCCGGCGATGTTGCGTGGTCGGTCGCCGAAGACGAAGAGGCGTTGACCCTCGCCACGTCGCAGCTTCGCCTGGTCATTCAGAAAGCAACCGGCGCCTTCACCTGGCTGGATCACACTGGCGCTGTGCTGCTGCGTGAACCGGCGGGCGGTGGCAAAACGCTGGAAGAAGTCCCGGTGGAAATCACGATCTTCGACGCGGACTCGGAAACCAAGACGGAAGAAAGCGCGGACGGCGGGCGGACGGTGGTTGCGGGCAGTCACAAGGTCGTGGATCGCACGGCTTACACTTCCAGGCTGGACCTGGAATTCAGCCCCGGCGAGGCGCTCTACGGCCTGGGCCAACACGAAGAGGGCATCCTCAACTATCGCGGACACTCGCAAACGCTGTACCAGCACAACATGAAGCTCGCCGTGCCGATGTTGGTCTCCACGCAAGGTTACGCGCTGCTGTGGGATACCTACTCCCTGTCCGTCTTCCACGATGACGAGTTTGGCTCGTACTTTTGGAGCGACATCGACGCCGAGATGGACTTCTACTTCATCTACGGCCCGGAGTTCGACCAGATTGTGGCCGCATACCGCGCGCTCACCGGACAAGCGCCGCTGTTGCCCAAGTGGGCCTACGGCTACGTGCAATCCAAGGAGCGCTACGTGGATCAGGCAGAACTGGTCGCGGTGGTACGCGAGTACCGCGAGCGCGGCATCCCGTTGGACTGCATCGTGCAGGACTGGCAGACGTGGCCCCCCGGCTTGTGGGGGCAGAAGAGTTTCGACCCCACCCGCTACCCCGATCCGGCGCAACTGACGCGCGATCTGCACGCCTTGAATGTCAAATGGATGCTCTCCATCTGGCCCCACATGCAAGGCAACGGGCCGAACCAGATCGAGATGCGTGAACAAGGCTTTCTGCTCGGCAACCAGAGCACGTACAACGCCTTTGATCCACGGGCGCGTGCGCTGTACTGGAAACAGGTCAACGAAGGGCTGTTTCAATACGGCGTTGATGCCTGGTGGTGCGACTGCACCGAACCGTTCGAGGCGGATTGGCGCGGCAAGCTCAAGCCGGAACCCTGGAAGCGCGTTACGGTCAACACCGACATGGCGAAGCAATACCTGGACCCGGAATACATCAACGCCTATTCGCTGTTCCATTCGCAGATGATCTACGAAGGCCAGCGCAGTGTGACGGAGGAAAAGCGCGTGGTCAACCTGACGCGCTCCTATTCGCCGGGCCAGCAGCGCTACAGCACGATTGTCTGGTCGGGCGACATCCCGGCGACGTGGGACACCTTGCGCAAGCAAATCGCCGAGGGCTTGAATTTCACCGTCACCGGCGGGGCGAAGTGGACGCTCGACATCGGCGCGTTTTTCGTCGGGCCGCAGGGCAGCGGGTGGGTGGATGCCTGGTTCTGGTGCGGGGACTACCCCGACGGGGTCGCGGATGCCGGTTACCGCGAGCTATACGTGCGCTGGTTCCAGTTTGGTGCGTTCCTGCCGATGTTCCGTGCGCATGGGACCGATACCCCGCGCGAAATATGGCGCTTCGGCGAACCGGGGGACCGGACTTACGACACGCTGGTCAAGTTCGATTTCCTGCGTTACCGCCTGCTGCCCTACATCTACACCCTGGCAGGCTGGGAAACGCACCGCGCCTACACGATGCTGCGCAACCTCGCCTTCGATTTCCGCCATGATCCCAATGTCTACGACATCGCCGACCAGTTCCTCTTCGGTCCGGCGCTGCTGGTCTGCCCGGTGACGAAACCGATGGACTACGGCCCCAACGCCACACCTTTGACCGGAACTTCGCACTCGCGGCCCGTGTACCTGCCGGCCGGCTGCGATTGGTACGACTTCTGGACCGGCGAGCGCTACACCGGCGGACAAACCATCGAAGCGGCGGCCCCGTTGGAAATCATCCCCCTGTTTGTGCGCGCCGGTTCGATTCTGCCGCTCGGCCCCAAAGTGCAGCACACCGGCGAACAGCCCGCCGCCGATTGGGAACTGCGCATTTACCCCGGCGCGGATGGCGCGTTCGACCTGTACGAAGACGAGGGCGACAGCTACCGCTACGAAGCAGGCGCGTTCGCCTGGACGCCCCTCGCCTGGGACGACGCAGCGCGCACGCTGACCTTCGGCGCGCGCCAAGGCACGTTTGCCGGCATGGTCGAACAGCGCGCGTTCAACGTTGTGCTGGTCGGCAAAGGCCACGGCATTGGCGTGGAAGCAGAACCACAGGCCGACGCCGTCGCCGTGTACACAGGCACACCTATGAATCTGTCGATCCATTGTTAAAGTTGCAACCGCGAATCACGCAAATTTGCGCTGATTTTTTAAGAGATTGTACTGGTCAACGAGAGTTTGAACTTGCCGGACGGCTTTTTTTACCGCAGAGTTCGCTGAGAGCGCGGAGAAATTCTATAAATCTCTGCGAGCTTTGCGCTCTCTGCGGTGCAATATATCTTTGACCACTACACAATTTTTAAGAAAGTGTACTGGTCAACGAGAGTTTGAACTTGCCGGACGGCTTTTTTTACCGCAGAGTTCGCTGAGAGCGCGGAGAAATTCTATAAATCTCTGCGAGCTTTGCGCTCTCTGCGGTGCAATATGTCTTTGACCACTACAGATTTTTTAAGAGATTCGCGTAGATTAGCGAGATTAGCGGTTTATTTTCAAGGGAGGAATTGAGTTATGACGGCTTCATTTCACAACAAAATCTTACGGGTTAACCTCACCGATGGGACAACGCGGGTGGAGGAACCCGGCGCGGTGTACTTCCGGCGCTATCTGGGCGGGTGGAACATCATCGCCGACGTGCTGCTGAAGGAAGTGCCCGCCGGGGCCGATCCGCTGGGGCCGGAGAACAAGCTGGTCTTCGCGCCGGGCGTGCTGACCGGGCTGGCGGTTTCGGGGGTGTCGCGCAACGCGGTGGGCGCGAAGTCGCCGCTGACGGGCGGATTCGGCGCGGCGGAGGTGGGCGGCGATTGGGGCGCGCAGCTCAAGCGCGCCGGTTTCGACGCGCTGATCGTCGAGGGCGCGGCGGAGAAGCCGGTTTACTTGTGGATCAAGGACGGCGAGGTCGAAATCCGTGACGCGCCGCACCTGTGGGGGCAACTGACGAAGGAGACACAGGCAACCATCCGCGAGGAACTCGGCGACCGTCGGGTCGAAGTCGCCATGATCGGGCCGGGTGGCGAGAAGCTGGCGCGCTACGCCTGCATCATGAACGGCACAAAAGACGCCGCCGGGCGCACCGGCCTGGGCGCGGTGATGGGATCGAAGCACCTCAAAGCCGTGGCGGTGCGCGGGACGCAGTCGCTCGAAGGCGCGGACAACGACACGCTGCGCGACATGGCGCGGGCGATGGCGGAGGCCATCAACAGCGGCGCGAAGGGCGGGACGCTCCACAAGTACGGCACGGGCGTGGGTGTGGAAGGCGGCGCGCTATCCGGCAACCTGCCGATCCGCAACTTCCGCGACGGCGAATTTCCCGGCGCGATCAAGCTCAGCGCCGAGACCTTTATGCCGCAGATCGGCATCGGGATGGACGGCTGCTTCGCGTGCGCGATGCGCTGTAAGAAGGTCGTCAAGGCCGAAGCCCCCTTCACACTCGATCCCGATTACGGCGGGCCGGAGTACGAATCGTTCGGTGCACTCGGCTCGTGCTGCGGCGTGGATGACATCATCGCCGTCTCGAAGGCGACCGAATTGTGTAACGCTTACTCGCTCGATACGATAAGCTGCGGCGTGACGGTGGCTTTTGCGATGGAGTGCTTCGAGAACGGCCTGCTGACACTCGCCGATACCGGCGGCATCGACTTGCGCTTCGGCAACGGCGAGGCGCTGGTGCAGGTGGTCGAGTTGATCGGCAAGCGGGAGGGCATCGGCGATCTGCTGGCGGGGGGCAGCCTGCGCGCGGCGGAAAAGCTCGGCGGCGGGGCGCTGCATTACGCGATGCAGGCAAAGGGGCAGGAGTACCCGATGCACGAACCGCGTTTCAAACGCGGCCTTGCCATTGCCTATGCTGTCTCGCCGACAGGGGCCGATCACTGCCACGCACTGCACGACATAATGCTGGTCAATGCCGGCCCAGATGGGTTCGTGGCAAACGAGGGGTTGCGCGCGCTTGGCCTCCTGGAACCGATCCCGCTGGAAGACATCGGACCCGCCAAAGTCCGCGCGACGCTATACAACATGGTCCGTTCGGTTGCCGGGAACTGCGCTTGCCTGTGCCTCTTCGTCCCGTGGAGCACCGACGAGCAGGTGCGGCTGCTGCGTGCAGCGACCGGATGGGATATGAGCGTCCACGAGCTGTACAAGGTGGGGGAACGCGCGCTCACGCTGGCGCGGCTCTTCAACGCGCGCGAAGGCTTCGGCCCACAGGACGACCGGCTCGCGCCGCGCAGCTACGGGCCGACAACGAGTGGCGCGCTGGCAGAAGGCGGCATCGATCCGGCGGCGCTAGAGGCCGCAATGCACACGTACTACGGGATGATGGGGTGGGAGCGCGAAACCGGGGTTCCTACCCGCGAGAAACTAGAGGAATTGGATGTAGCCTGGGCAGAGGCGTATCTGCCGTAGCGCACATGAGGCGTGATACGTGATTGCCCTCTCACGCACCACGTATCACGCACTCACTTTCCATCATAACTGAATTATCACACGGCAGCCACACACAGAACGTGCTGCCCTTACCCAGCTCGCTCTCCAGCGTAATCCGCCCGTGGTGCAAGTTGACAATGCCCTGGCTGATGGCTAACCCCAGCCCCGTGCCAGGCGCTTTGCTCATCCGCGCCGCTTCGCCGCGATAGAACCGCTGGAAGAGTTGTTCCTGCTCTTCAGGCGCAATGCCGGGACCGTTATCCCGTACTTTGAAGACGACCCAGGGATGCATGTCTTGCATCACGGCGGTTGTGCTCAGCCAGACATCGCCGCCGGGTTGGGTATAATTCAAGGCATTGGTGAGCAGGTTAGTAGCGACCTGTTCTAACAAGGCCGGATCGGCCGTAATCAGAGGCAACTCCGCCGTAGTATCAAGGTGCAGGCGTAGACCCCGCGCGGTGAACAAGCGGGTGCGATCTTCGGCCAACGTGGTTAGCAGGGCATTTAAGTCCACAGATTGCCATTGGGGAACAGTTTTCTCCAGATCAAGCCGCGAAATGTCGAGCAATTCCTCAATCAACACCTGCAGCCGTTCGACTTCACGGGCGAGACTTTCCAGGTAGCGCTGACGGTGTTCCACTCGTCCCTGGGAAAGCAGATCCAGATAAAGGCGAATACTGGTCAGGGGAGTGCGCAATTCGTGGCTGACACTGCTGAGGAATTGCGACTTGGCTTTATCGGCAGCCTGGGCTTGTTCGAGAGCCACGCTCAGTTCCGCCGTGCGTTGGGCCACGGTGGCCTCGAGTGCGTCGGCGTGCTCCCGCAGTTCTCGATGCAGGTTGAGGGCCTCAAGCGCCTGTCCTGCTGCCGCTGCCGCGTTAACGATCAAATTTATATCATGGTCGGCATAGATACGCGGAACGAGAGTCTCCAATCCTAAGATGCTCATAACGCGCCCACGCACGACCACAGGCGCCAACAGCAGTGTGGCTGTCTGACGACGCCGCATTGTCTCCAGATGTGCGCCCAGACGAGGGTCTTGCTGCGCGTCTTCGATGAAAAGGGGGGATTGGTGCTGCAAGACATAAGCAATGGCCGGTTCGTCCAAAGCGACCATGAGCCCCAGCAGGCTCTCGCGGTCGTAACGACAGTATTCAGCGACGATTTTCAGATTTCGGCCGTCGGGTTCGGTGAGTGTGGCGATGGCATGGGGTAAAGATAGCGCCAGGGCCAGCTCGGTACACAGTACCCGTAAGATTTCGATCGGATCGAGCGTCGTGGTGGCAGCGCTGATGATATGGTTGAGAGCCGTCAGTTCACGGTTCTGAATGCGTAAATCCTCGGTTTGGCGGGCAACCGTGATTTCCAGAGCCCGATTGAGATTTTCTATCTCATGTTGATAACGGTCACGCTCGGCGATCAGGCGCGCGCGCTCTAGCACACGTTCAATAATGACGGTGATCTCATCCATGTCACGCACGGGCTTGGTGATGTAGTCCCATGCCCCACGGCGCACCGCCTCGATGACGTCTTGTAATACCCCGGTGCCGGAGACAACGACGACCGGGAGATCGGGCTGCTCGGCTTTGAGCGTCGCAACGACTTCCAAGCCATCGATGCGGGGCATGCGCAAATCGACCAGGACGGCATCAAAGTGTTGAGCCCGCGCTATACTCAGTCCCTCGGCGCCGTCAGCCGCTGTGACGGCATGATACCCACATTCCCGCAAATAATCGGCGAGCGCACGCCGGAGCAGTAGTTCATCATCGATAACGAGGATTTTTTTCTGGGTCATCGCTCTAACTTCCCATTAAAAAGATAACAATATTATAAGCCCAAAAGCGATAAGCCAAAAGATCAACCCGGCTTTGCCGGCAAAAGAAGCAAAAACACACCCTTTAGAAGGAAAGGGTATACCTGGAAATCGCCGTATTTTATTATATAATAGTTGATATTTACAAAACCCGCAAGTGACGCATGATATTTTGACAAAAATGCGCAAAATTCCTTTGATAAAACGAGGAGCGCAAGCATGTATATATTGTTGGTTGAAGATGAAGTTTCCCACGTTGAACTGATCCGCCGCGCATTCCGCCAGCGGATGCCAGAAGCCGACTTGCTCATTGCGCACAACCTGCGAGAGGCGCGCCAGCTCCTCGCCACACAGTCCATCGATCTGGTGATTACGGATTGGCTGCTGCCCGACGGCCATGGCGTGGATGTCTTGTCCATACCCGGCCACGAACTGGCTTTCCCCGTCGTCTTAATGACCAGTCATGGCAATGAGCAAGTGGCTGTAGAGGCTATGAAAGCCGGCGCGTTGGATTATGTGGTCAAAACGGCGGAGACGCTGACCGATATGCCCCATATCGCCGAGCGCACGCTACGCGAGTGGCATTACCTTGCCGAGCGCCGGCGCACCGAGCAGGAAATCATCCGCTTGCAGCACCTCCTGCAAAACATCACCGATTCTATGCCCTCTGCTTTGATCACCCTGGATAACGAGGGGCGCGTGCTGACATGGAATCCTGCCGCCGAACAATTCACCCACTGCACAGAGGCACAAATGCTGAACAAGCCACTGTGGGACTTGTGTCCGGCGTTGACGCATTACCGTCCGCTGATCGATGAAGTGCTGGCGACGCGGCGCGTGGCGCACCGTCACCGCGAGACGGTTCAAACGCCGGAGGGCGGGCGCTACTACGATGTGCATGTCTTCCCTCTCCTTTCCGACGCCATTTCCGGGGTGGTGTTGAGCATCGACGATGCGACCCAACGCGTCCATCTCGAAGATACGATGTTGCAGGCCACCAAAATGGCGAGCGTCGGCGGGTTGGCAGCAGGGATGGCGCACGAAATCAACAACCCACTTGGCGCGATGATGCAGTCGGCGCAATTTTTGGAACTGGCCCTCAACCCGCGCCATCCGCGCACGCGTGCACGGATGGAGTCCGCGGGGATCGATGTGGAGCGACTGGAAGCCTACATGCAGGAGCGTGGGCTGTTCGACTATCTACAGGGAATCCGCGACATGGGCATGCGCGCGGCCAAGATTGTTTCCGATTTGCTCAGTTTCGCGCGTAGAGGAACGTCCAACCGCGCGCCGTGCAATCTGAACACGCTTCTCAAGCAGACGGTCGAATTGGCCGCCACGGATTATGATCTGAAACGCCAGTATGACTTTCGAGACATCAGGATCGTGTACGAACTGGACCCTACACTACCTCAAGTATCGTGCGATAACCAGCAAATTCAACAAGTCCTCCTCAATCTGATCCGCAATGCAGCCCAAGCTATGGCCGACAAACGCGCCGAAGTCGGAACAGAGTACACGCCGCAGTTGATTTTGCGCACGTCGGTTGTCGAATCCAATGTGCGCGTTGAGATAGAGGACAATGGCCCCGGTATTCCTGAAAACATTCAACGCCGGCTGTTCGAGCCATTTTTCACCACCAAGGAGGTAGGGGAGGGAACCGGTCTGGGGCTATGGCTGTGCTGGTCCATCATCCACGAGCGGCACAACGGACGCATCTGGGCCGAGCCGCGGCAGCCATGTGGCACCTGCTTTGCGTTTGAGTTATCCATTGCGGACTAACAGCGAGGGAAATATGCCCAACACAAGTCAGACTCCTCGATTGCATGCGACGCGCCTGACCATCGGGATGCTTTTTGAAAACATGCCCAATGAGCAGCAAGAGTATCTATCGCAAGTTTTGGCCGGCGTCACCTCGGTGGCAGAAGCACAGGATGTGAACCTGCTGTGCTTCACCGGCGGACACCTGTATCACACTTTCTACAACCAGTTCGACACGCAACGCAATATCCTTTACGAACTGGTCTCGGAGGACCTCATTGACGGTCTGATTATCCTGGGCACCATCATCACCTATGCGCCCATGCCCAAGACCCTCGAATTCTACCGGCGTTTCGACCGGCTGCCACTTGTGCACATTGGATTGCCGGTCGAGGGTTTTCCCACGGTGGTAGCGACCGAAACGGCCGGCCTCTACGCCGCCGTAACTCACCTCATCCGCGATCATCACTATCACCGCATTGCCTTTATCAACAGCCCTGAAAATCGCCCAACGGCCAGGCCACGCTATCAGGCTTATGTGCAGGCGCTGACAGATCACGGCATTGCGGTTGATCCTGCGCTCGTCGTCCCCGGAGACTGGACCGTGCGGGCGGGTGGGGACGCCGTCGAACTATTGCTAGATCAACGCCAGGTAGACGTACAAGCTATCGTGGCTTCCAACGATAATATGGCGCTGGGTGCATTGGCGGCGCTGCACGCGCGCGGCATTCACGTGCCCTACGATATGGCCCTGGTCGGTTTCGACGATACCCGGATGGGACAACTGGCAATGCCATCGTTGACCACGGTGCACCAGTCGATATTTGAGTTGGGGGCCCAGGCATTGACAATGTTGCTGGCGAAAATCGCCGGGGAGGAGGTTCCCCTCGAAGTGCTGCTCCCCACCAAACTGATCATTCGCCAATCGTGTGGCTGCCCCGATCCCACCGTCGCCCGTGCGATAGTCGAAACACCTTTGGAAACACCCCCTCCAGCAGACCCCATGTCGAGCGCCGCACCTGAACGGATCATCGCTGAAGTCGCGGCCTTCCTCGGCGCGACAGAGGAAGTAGCCGGCTGGCTGCAAGACTTGTTCGCCGCTTTTGGGGCGGAAATCGACTATGGAGCCACCGGCGTCTTCATGGCAACCCTGGACAAAACCTTGCGCCAGGTCATCCACAACGGCGGCGACCTCTCACAGTGGCAGGACGTCATCTCGATGCTGCGTTGCCGACTGCATCCCTGTTTCGGCGATGCTACGCGAGCCGCGCGGGCAGAGAATCTCTGGCATCAAGCGCGCGTGTTCATCGGAGAAGCGATGCGCAAGGCGCTGGCCCAACGCCAGTTGCAAGTGGACCAACAAAACATCTCGATGCGGATATTCGGTCAGGTATTGATGGCTACATTTGAATTCGACACGCTCTTGCACATCATTGCCGAGCGCCTGCCGGAATTGGGCATCCCCAGCTGCCACATCGCCCTGTATGAAGACCCACAGCCCTATGCCTACCCGCAACCCGCGCCGGAATGGTCACGCCTGGTGCTGACGTATCACCGCTCACCCTTGCCACCCTACCATGTGGAGGTAGACACCACCGAACGGCGTTTTCGCTCTCGGCAAGTGCTTCCGCCGGAACTATGGCCCCGCCACAGACGCTTTACGTTGATCGTCGAGCCATTGTACTTCCAAAATGATCAACTTGGCTTTGCAGTCCTGGAGATGGGAACGGCAGAAGGACCGGTGTATGAGAGCGTGCGCGAGCAGGTCAGCAGCGCGCTGAAAAGCGTGCTGCTCTTCCAGGAACAAAAACGGGCCGAGGCCGCATTGGTGCAGGCGTATGCGCACGTCGAACAGCAAGTCCAGGCCCGTACCCGCGAACTGGAACAAGAAATCAGCGAACGCACACAGGCCCAGGCCATGCAACAAACCCTCATCGCCGAACTCGAAGCCAAAAACGCCGAACTGGAACGTTTTACTTACACCGTCTCCCACGACTTGAAAAGTCCACTGATCACCATCAGCGGCTTTACAGGCTTTTTGGAACAGGATGTCCTGGCCGGTGACGTGGAGCGTGCCCGAGAAGACATAGCCCACATCAACGCCGCTGTCGCCAGAATGCAACGGCTGTTAGGCGAACTATTGGAACTGTCGCGCATCGGGCGCATCATGAACCCGCCAGAGGAAGTCGCTTTTGCGGACATCGTCCGTGAGGCGGTCGAGATGGTGCGCGGGTGTATTGAGGCGCGCGGAATTGTGGTGGAGGTAGCGCCCGACCTGCCTGCCGTTTACGGGGACCGGGTGCGGCTGGTGGAGGTGGTGCAAAATCTGCTAGACAACGCTTGCAAATTTATGGGGGAGCAGCCACGCCCGCGTGTCGAGATTGGCACGTGCGGCACAAACGCCGACGGCAAACCGATCCTGTTTGTGCGTGATAATGGTATCGGCATCGATCCGCAGTATCACGACAAGATTTTCGGCCTGTTCAACAAGCTCGATCCACAGAGCGAGGGCACCGGCATAGGTTTGGCATTGGTCAAGCGGATTGTCGAAGTGCATGGCGGGAGCATTTGGATAGAATCAGAATTGGGAGCCGGAACGACGTTCTACTTCACCCTGGCACAGAAAGGATAAAAGAGCTGATTTGAACGCCCAATCTATACCGGCAATCATCATCGCCAGCATTGCGTTTTATGTTGGCCTGTATCATCTCTTGATCTACTGGCGACAGAAAACACACCGCGAGGATCTGACCTTTGGGCTGCTTTGCCTGGCAACAGGCTGTTACGATGTGTTCTGCGCCGGGTTGTATAACGCCGGTTCGGTGGCCGAGGGTGCGCAATGGCAACGGCTACAATTTATCGCCCTGGCATTTTTGACCACAGCGTTCTTGTGGTTTGTCGCCGACTACACTAGACAAAAACCCGGAATCCTCACGTATGTTTTTTCGGCCTACTACCTGCTCGTGGTCTTTGTCCAGAGCCTGGATCGCAGCCCTCTAACCTGGCTGACCGATCAACCGGCCATCAAAACCATCACCTTGCCGTTCCTCAACCGTCCAATCGTCTATTATGAAGTGACCCTGGGGCCATTTACAGCCATGCAAGGGCTGGTAGGGCTGGCTGCCTCTACGTATATCCTCTGGACCAGCATACAGTTTTACCGGCGGGGATACCGCCACAAAGCTATTCCCCTGCTCGCAGCGCTGGGGTGCATGTACGCGGCGGTGTTCAATGATACGCTGGTGAGTCAGGGCGCGTATCAGTTTATCTATACCATCGAATACGGCTATCTGGCGATGATCCTCCTGATGGCTTATTCGCTGTCCAGCATGGTCGTCGAGGCAGCAATGGCGAAAGAGGCGCTGCGCAAGAGTGAAGCGCGTTGGCAGTTTGCGCTGGAGGGGGCAGGCGATGGAGTGTGGGACTGGAATGCCCAGACGAACCAGGTTTATTTCTCCCGGCAATGGAAAGCCATGCTCGGCTTTGCAGAGCACGAGATTGGGGATACGCTGGCCGAATGGGATAGCCGTGTGCATCCAGAGGATCGAGATGCCGTGTATGCGGAACTTAACAAGCACCTGGCGGGCGAGACCCCCTTCTACATCAGCGAGCATCGTTTGCGATGCAAAGACGGCACCTACAAATGGATTCTGGACCGGGGGCAGGTGATCGAGTGGACCAAAGATGGCAAACCACTGCGGGTCATCGGTACCCACAGTGACATCACCGCGCGCAAGCAAGCCGAACGGGAACGCGAAACCCTCATCGCCGAACTGGAAGCCAAGAATACCGAATTGGAGCGTTTCACCTACACCGTTTCCCACGATCTAAAAAGCCCGCTGATCACCATCGGCGGCTTTATCGGCTTTTTGGAACGCGATGCCCTGGTAGGGGATACAGAACGGGTCAAAGCCGACATCGCCTACATCAACGACGCGCTGACGAAAATGCAGACGCTGCTCGACGAGCTGCTGGAACTTTCGCGCATCGGCCGGGTGATGAACCCTCCAGAAAGGGTGTCCTTCGCCACCATTGCCCGTGAGGCCCTCGAGATCGTGCGCGGGCGCATCGATGCGCGCGCCATTCAGGTAGAGATCGCCCCTGATTTGCCGGAAGTGTACGGCGACCGCGCGCGGCTGGTGGAAGCGGTGCAGAACCTGCTGGACAACGCCTGCAAGTTCACCGGCGAGCAATCCCACCCGCGCATCGAGATCGGGGTCCGGCAAACCGAAAGCGGGCCGGTTTTCTATGTGCAAGACAACGGTATCGGCATCGAAGCCCAATATCACGAGCAGATTTTTGGCCTGTTCAACAAGCTTGACCCACAAAGCGAGGGCACCGGTGTCGGGCTGGCGCTGGTCAAGCGCATCATCGAGACGCATGGCGGACGAATTTGGGTCGAGTCGCCGGGCAAAGGCGGCGGCACAACATTCTGCTTCACATTGCCGGTCAAAGAGCCGGATACCCAAGGAGCAATGCCCGAATGACATCCCTCCAACCCGTGGATCAAACGACTGCATCCAATACAAAGTGCGCACGCGCGCACGCACGCCGGCCTACGATTGCCATCCTGGGTGACATCTTCGGCTTTTCATATCCCATTGACGTTTTTCATGGCGTCACAGATGCCGCGCAAACTTATGGGGTCGATGTTTTGTATGTCGCCGGCGGCCCATTGCGCGCGGTGGACGGCGCACCGATGACCCGGAGTGTGATCCTCAACTTGATTGGGCCGGATAATGTGGATGGCATCATTATCTTTTCGAGCCTGCTGGCAACCGCCAGTCGGTTGGAGGAGTTCAGCACCTTCTGCAAGCAGTATGCACCCTTACCGGCAGTCAGCGTTGGATTGAAACTGCCCAACATGCCGAGTATCACCATTGCGAATTATACCGGCGTCTACAGTGAAATGACGCATCTCATTGACATCCATGGCTATCGGCGGATTGCTTTTATTTGTGGCCCGGAAAGTCACCCAGAGGCAAAAGAACGTTTACGAGGATACACCGACGCCTTGACCGCCCATGACATCCCCATTGACCCCGCCTTGATCGTGGGCGGCCAATTCAGCGTGCAATCGGGCGCCCAGGCCATCACGACGCTGCTCGACCAGCGCGGCGTCACGTTCGAGGCCGTTGTCGCCGCCAGTGATCAAATGGCATTTGGGGCATTGGAAGCACTCGAAGCGCGCGGCATCCGTGTGCCGGGTCAAGTGGCTGTTGTCGGATTCGACGATATCGACGAAGCGCGCTACACCAGTCCGGCGCTGACTACCGTGCGCCAGCCCTTTTACGCGGTAGGTGCGCACGCGCTTGAAACCCTCCTGGCGCGCATGGCCGGAAAGGATGTGCCTGAAGAGTTACAGGTGCCCACGCAATGTATTATCCGGGAGTCTTGCGGATGTCTACGTCGGGAAGTGCTGTATGTGATGCAGGAGCCAATCCTTGCCGACGTCCCCGCCTGCTCATGCCAGGAGCTAATCACGGCGCGGATGCCGGATATCCTGCAAGAACTCACCCTCAGCAACGATATGCCGCTGGGTGATCTATTCCCGGGCTGGCTGCATACCCTGCTGGACAAGTTCTGTCAGGACCTCGAAACGGCCGGCCACGCCGTCTTTGCGCCGGCGCTATACGAAATCCTACGTCAGGCCATCAGGAGCGGTGACGATATGGATCGCTGGCCTCAGATCATCTCCGTCTTGCACAAGCACACGCTGTCGGCGCACCTTCAGCCGGCCCAACAGCGACACGCAGAACTCCTGTGGCAGCAGGCCCGGCTGGTGGTGGCCCAGATGAGCCACCAGGCTCAGGATGCCCGCCTCATCCGCACAAGACAACTCGCCAGAAGGATAAGCGATCTCGGCGCGGAATTACAAACCACCTTTCACGTGGCCGGAATCCTGGATGTGCTGGCCGGCCAGTTACCGCGCTTAGGGATTCCGCGCTGCTATCTTGCGCTGTACGAGGATGCAGATACCTATCGGTATCCCCAACCTCCGCCAGAATGGGCGCGCCTGGTGTTGGCCTATACCGAGCAGGGCCGGGGCGAAATCCTGCCTGAAGAACAGCGTTTTCCGTCCCGCTGCTTGCTGCCACCCCACAGCCTCCCCACAGAGCAACCATCGGTTATGGTGGCCACCTCCCTCGACGCGCAAAACCAACTCTTGGGCTTCGTCATCTTTGAGGATCGGCTGGAGGAGAAACTGTTTTATCGAGACCTGCGTCTGCAGATCAGCAGCGCCTTGCAAGGTGCTCTGCTCGTCCAGCGATTGCAGGAACGTTCCGCAGAACTGGCCCGGCAACAGTATGTCCTCAATACGTTTATGGAAAACGTGCCCGATCGCATCTATTTCAAAGACCTCGAGAGCCGCTTCACCAGGGCCAATCAGGCGCATGCGCGCCACCTGGGGTTAAGCGATCCTGCCCAGGAGATCGGCAAGAGCGATTGGGATTTCTTCTCGCCAGAACAAGCGCAAGTCAAATATGCGCAGGAACAGGAAATCATCCGCACAGGTCAGCCAATCCTGGGACTGGAAGAAACCGATGGGCTGGGACATTGGGCGCTGACCACCAAAATGCCGTTGCGCGACGAACACGGGGTCATCATCGGCACGTTTGGCATCTCGCACGACATCACCGAGCTAAAGCAGGCACAGGCTGAACTGCAAAGAGCCTATATCGATATAGAACGCCGGGTTGAGGAACGCACCGCTGAATTGCAGCGTGAAATCGCCGAGCGCAAACGCGCCGAGGTTGAGCGAGAAAGGCTGATCGCCGAACTGGAAGCGAAAAACGCCGAACTGGAACGCTTCACCTACACCGTCTCCCACGACCTCAAAAGCCCACTCATCACCATCGGTGGTTTCGCCGGCTTTTTGCAGCAAGACCTGCTCAACGGTGACATTGCCCAGGCCCAAAAAGATATCACATACATCAACGACGCGCTGACCAAGATGAAGCAGTTGCTCGACGAACTGTTGAACCTCTCACGCATCGGGCGCCGCATGAATCCACCGGAAACAGTGCCCTTCGAGGCCATCGCCCGCGAAGCGGTGGAACTGGTGCGCGGGCGTATCACCGCCGGCAACATCAGCGTGGAGATCATGCCCGGCCTGCCCACCGTCTACGGCGACCGCGCGCGGCTGGTGGAAGTGGTGCAAAACCTGCTGGACAACGCCTGCAAGTACATGGGCAACATGCCCGACCCGCGCATCGAGATCGGCGCGCAACAAACGGAAAATGAGACCGTTTTTTACGTGCGTGATAACGGCATCGGCATTGATCCGCGTTATCACGAGCAGATTTTTGGTCTGTTCAACAAACTCGATGCCGCCAGCGAAGGCGCCGGCGTGGGACTGGCCATCGTCAAACGCATCATCGAGACGCATGGCGGACATATATGGGTAAATTCAGAAGGAGATGGACACGGCAGCACATTTTATTTCACACTGGCCACCGCGCCATGAAAACAATTGATTAGGAGACCAACGATGCCAACAGAGCTAAACAACACCATCTTACTTGTCGAAGACAATCTGGCGCACGCCGAAATCGTGATCCGCAGTTTTCAGGATCGCCACATCGATCACCGCATCATCCATGTTCTGGATGGCGAAGCCGCGCTGGACTACCTGCTCCATCGTGGCCGGTTCGCCGGCGCGGAAAACAGCCCTCGCCCACGGGTGATCCTCCTCGACTTACGCCTGCCCAAGATCAGTGGTTTGCAACTGCTCCATGAAATCAAGACACACGAGACATTGTACAGCATCCCCGTCGTGATTCTGACCACTTCCGAAGCAGAGCGAGATTTAACATTGGCTTACGCAAACCACGCCAACAGCTACCTGGTCAAACCCGTGGACTTCGCCAAATTTTCACAGTTGATTGACGATTTGAGCATTTACTGGCTAGACTGGAATCGCCAACCTTTGAATTAACCTACACACCTGCCGCCGCAAAAACTGCGCTGACAATGGCCTGCGCCTCTGCCTGGATGCGCGCCAGATGCTCCGCCCCCCGGAAGCTCTCGGCGTAAATCTTGTACACGTCTTCCGTCCCTGAAGGACGGGCCGCGAACCACCCGTTTTCCGCAATCACCTTCAACCCGCCAATGGGCGCGGCGTTGCCCGGCGCGCGGGTGAGTTTGGACAGAATCGGTTCCCCGGCCAACGTCTGCGCCGTCACCTGCTCCGGCGCAAATCCCTGCAAGAGCGCCTTCTGCGCGGCGTTCGCGGGTGCATCGATGCGCGCATAAACCGGACTGCCGAACTGCGCCTCCAACGCGCGGTAATGCTCGCCGGGGTCCTTGCCGGTGACGGCGGTGATCTCGGCAGCCAACAGGTCGAGGATGAAGCCATCCTTGTCGGTGCTCCAGACCGTGCCATCCCGCCGCAGGAACGACGCCCCCGCGCTTTCCTCCCCGCCGAACCCAAACGTCCCTGTGAGCAAACCATCCACAAACCACTTGAAGCCCACCGGCGTCTCCACCAACCGGCGGCCCAGGTGCGCCGCGACACGGTCGATCATCGCGCTGGAGACCAGCGTCTTGCCCACTGCCGCATCGGCGCGCCAGCCGGGACGGTGCTGGAAGAGGTAGTGAATCGCCACCGCCAGGTAGTGGTTGGGATTGAGCAGCCCGACGCTGCGGGTGACGATGCCGTGACGGTCGTAGTCCGTGTCGTTGCCAAAGGCGATGTCAAACCGCTCCTTGAGCTGGATCAGCCCGGCCATCGCGTAGGGCGACGAGCAATCCATGCGAATCTTGCCGTCCCAATCCAGGCGCATAAAGGCAAACGTCGGATCGACGGCGGGATTGACGATCTCCAAGTCCAACCCGTACCGCTCCGCAATCGGCTTCCAGAAAGCAACGCCTGCCCCGCCCATCGGATCGACGCCGATTTTCAACCCGGCCCGGGCGATTGCCTCCATATCCACCACCGATTGCAAATCGTTCACATACGGCGTGATGTAATCGTAGGCGTGCGTGGTTTCCGCCTTGAGCGCCCGCGCGAAAGGCATCCGCCGCACATCGCGCAGCCCCTCCGCCAGAATCTGGTTGGCGCGTTCCTGAATTTGTTTGGTGAGCGCCGTATCGGCGGGACCGCCGGAAGGCGGGTTGTACTTGAAGCCGCCATCCTCCGGCGGGTTGTGCGACGGCGTGATGACGACGCCATCAGCCGGGTCTGTCGTGCGCCCCTGGTTGTGCGTCAAAATCGCGTGCGAGATGACGGGCGTGGGCGTGTACCCCAAGCCCTCCTGGTAGAACACCTCCACCCCGTTGGCGGCAAACACCTCGAGAGCCGTCGCCAGCGCGGGTTCCGAAAGCGCGTGCGTGTCCATCCCAATGAACAGCGGCCCTCTGACACCCCGCGCCGCCCGCAACTCGCAGATCGCCTGGGACGTCGCCAGGATGTGCGCCTCGTTGAAGCTGCACGTCAGCGACGACCCGCGATGCCCGGACGTACCAAACGCGACACGCTGCGCCGCCTCATTCACATCCGGTTGATACACATAATACGCCGTCACCAACCGTGGGACATTGACCAACATCTCACGCGGCGCCGGCTTCCCGGCCAAAGGATGAATCGACATAAGCACACCTCCTGCGGATAAAGAATCATGAATCATGAATCATGAACTATGATTCGTGATTTGTAATTCGTGATTCGTAATTCGTAATTCGTAATTCGTAATTCGTGATTCATGATTCATGATTCATGATTCGAGTCATAAGTACATCGCGTCCATATACACCGACGTGAAGCCGGGGTGGACGGTGAGTTCGACATAGCGAACGCGCTCGATAATCTGCGTGGCCAGGCGGCGCTGTTCGGCGGAAATGAGCATCTGCCGCGCGCCGGTCCCGGCGGCGTTTCCTACCTGCTGGAAACGTTCCAGCGGCAAGGGCGGAAACATCCCAATGTGGACGGCGCTCTCCAGGTCGAGGTACGTGCCGAATGCTCCCGCCACGATGAATGTGTCGATATCCTGCGCTGTCAAGCCGGCTTCCAGCAGCAACACCTCCACCCCCGCGCGGATCGCGCCCTTCGCCAACTGGACCTCGTTGACATCCCGGCGGGTGACGAGCAAATCGTTACCGTTGCCCGTTTCCGTCGCGGGCGCCAACAGGAACGCGCCGCCACCATCCCAGGGAACGATGCGCGGGTGATCCGGTTGGAAACGCCCGGTACGTTGAATGATGCCGGCGGCGCGCAGTTCCGCCACCGCATCGAGAATGCCGGAGCCACAGATGCCCACAGGAGGTCTTCCGCCGATGGTCTGGATGTGCACACCGTCCTCCAGAATCTGCACGTACTCCACCGCGCCAGGCGCTGCGCGCATGCCCGCGTGGATATGCGCACCCTCGAAGGCCGGGCCGGAGGCGCAGGAGCAACTCAGCAAGCGACCGTCCACCGCCAGGCTGATCTCCGTGTTCGTGCCGATGTCGAGGGCGACCGTCGGCTTTTGCGCGCGCCAGGCATCCGTCGCCAGCAGCATCGCCACGTGATCCGCGCCAACATACCCGGCGATGTTCGGCGGCAGGTACACCTTCGCGCCGGAGGCCAGCTTCAATCCCAGGTGACAGGCGCAAATATCCAACGGCTCGGTGACGGCGGGAATGTAGGGCGACTCGCCCAACTGCCGCACCGGCAGCCCGGCGAAGAAATGGTGAATCGCCGTGTTGCCCACCACCACCGCTTCGACAATCTGCTCGTGAGTCACCCTGGCCTCACGGCAGAGCTGGTCGATCAGGTCGTTGAGGCTCTCCATCAACCGCGCCTGCAACATGTGACGCCCATCGGCATGGCGGTTGGCGTAGGCAATGCGGCTGACCACGTCCTCACCGTAGGCAATCTGCGGATTCATCAACCCGGCCTTCGCCAACGTGTGCCCGCTCGCCAGATCGAGCAAGTAAGCCGCCATTTTCGTCGTGCCGATGTCCACTGCCAGACCCAGCAACGCCTGCTCCGGGTGCAGCACCCCCACAACTTCGCTGCGCTGATTCCGCCGGCGCAGCGCCAGACGCACGGACCAATCCTGTTCGCGCAGTTTGCGGGAGAGATCGCGCAGCACCGGCTGATCGAAGAAGGGCCGCGGCATGTGCTGCTCGGCGAGGGCGTCGGTCAGGCGGACGGTGTCGGCGCGCAAATCGTGCAGCGTCGCCGGGACGACGGTGACATCCACCGGCCGCACGACGGGATCGACGGCGACCCCGCTTTCCTGACCCTCGACCTGCAAACGCTGCGGCGTGCTCAACGAGGCCGGGGGAATGTCGATTTTCACATCGCCGAGCGGGCGGGCCTGGCAGGCCAGCCGGTAGCCCGCTGCCAGTTCCGCCGCGCTAAAGACGCGCCCTTCGGCAGCAGTAGGCGGCGTCACTTCACCGTGCACCAGCCGCACGCGGCATTTGCCGCACGCGCCCAGGCCGCCGCACACAGCCACGATCTCCACGCCCGCGCGCCACGCCGCGTCGAGCAGCGTCATCCCCGGTTCGATGAGCGCCCGGCGCCCAACGGGTTCCAGATCCACTTTGTACTGATTATCGGTACGTTGTCCTGAAAGATGCTGATGATTTTCCACGCGCCACCCTCGCCCAATCGTAGTTTTGTGAATAAAGAGTAACACCTATTTCATCAGCGTCAACTCGCCCAGCAAATGTCACACATTTTTAACCACACCGACACACAATTTTAACCAAACCGGCCCGGCAGCAGGAACACCGGTGGCAGGTCATGCGTCATAAAGGCATAAGCGCGTAAAAGCGCACCGTGTTTTCAGGTTCAAGTAAGGAGGGAACAAAAATGTTTACCAAGCGAATGAGTTTGCTCACTTTGTTATTGGCGTTGTTGCTGATGGCTGCACCGGTGACAGCGCAGGGACCAAGTCCGCAGCACTCCGATCCAACGTGGCAGGCGACGTATTGGAACACCGTGAATCTGGCGGGGACGCCGGTTTTGCAGCAAGCCGAGGCCAACATCGACTACGACTGGGCCAACGGTTCGCCCGCTGCGGGCATCGTCAACACCGACAATTTCTCGGCGCGGTGGACGCGCTACATCGACGTAACCCCCGGCACCTACGTCTTCACGGCTACAGCGGACGATGGCATCCGCGTCTGGGTGGATGACGCGATCATCATCGATCAATGGTACGAGCGCCCGGCGACAACGTACACTGCCGAGAAGTACCTGGGGGCAGGCCATCATCTCATCCGCGTCGAATACTTCGAAAAGACCGGCCTCGCCGTTGCCCGCCTGCAATGGCAGCTCAAGAGCCAGTCGCCAACGATCACCCAATGGCGCGGCGAATACTTCAACGACATCACGCTCGGCGGAACGCCCGTGGTGGTGCGCAATGATGCCGCGATCAACTTCGACTGGGGAACCGGCGCGCCCGCGCCCGGCGTGAACGCGGATCGCTTCTCGGTGCGCTGGACGCAAACGGTCAACTTCACCGCCGCGACGTATCGCTTCACACTCACGGTGGACGACGGCGCGCGGCTGTGGGTGAACGGTCACTTGCTCGTGGATGCCTGGATCGATCAAGCCGCGCGCACGTACACCGGCGACATCTACCTGCCCAACGGCCCGGTGACCATTGAGCTGCAATACTACGAAAATGCGGGGAACGCCGTCGCCAAACTCACGTGGAGCGGTGGTGGGACGACGCCCCCCACGCCGCCCGCCGGGACGGTTATCGTGGATGATCGGGATGCCGGCTTCATCAAAGGCGGACCGGCGGCCGGCTGGCGCTACGAGAAAGAAGGCTACAACAACACGCTCACCTGGACGACGAACAACTACAACGCCAACGCGAACTACAACTGGGGGCGCTGGTATCCGAAGCTGGCGGCGCGGAAATACGAGGTCTTCGTCTACATCCCGCATCGCTTCACCACCAGCGGACAGGCGCGCTACTGGATCAACCACGCCGACGGTTACACATTGCGCATCGTGGATCAATCGGCCTACAGCAACCAGTGGGTGTCGTTGGGCACCTATCGCTTCCGCGGCACCGGCGAGGACTACGTCTCGCTGGCAGATGTGACCTTCGAGACCACGCGCTCCCGGCTTGTCGCCTGGGACGCGGTGAAGTGGGAGCCGCGCTAGGTCAGGCCTCGCGCGTTTTTTCGGGGTGCATTTCAATTCGGGGGCAAAAGCCAGATAAACGTCTGATTTAACCGCAGAGTTCGCAGAGAACGCGGAGAAATTTCTGGCAACTCTGTGGACGCTGCGTGCTCTGCGGTGCAATTTAAGAAAAGTCGCCCCCATTCTGAAATGCACCCGTTTTTTCGCCGCCTATTGCCTTTAACAAAAAAGGTCGCTATAATATATAGCATATAAAGGTCTTAATATTCTTTGTTACATAGCATAAGGAGAATCCCGATGCGGCGACGCCGAAGCAAGCTTATGACCCGGCTCTTATTCTGTGTAATCCTCATGATCAGCCTGTTGATGAGCGTGGCGCCGGCGCTGGCTGAGGAGATGCGCTACACCGTCCAGCCGGGCGACACGCTGTACAGCATCTCGCGGCGCTACAACGTCAGCGTGAGTGAACTGGCGGCAGCCAACGGCCTGACGATGAACTCGTGGCTGTACACGGGACAGCAGTTGGTGATCCCCGGTGTGGCGGCGACGCCTGCTGAGGCTCCTGCGGCGACACCCGCTCAGGCCCCTGCGGCGACACCGGCAACCGGCAATGCCTACATCGTCAAAGCAGGCGACACCCTGCTGACCATCGCCGCGCGGCACGGCCTGCGGGTGAGCCAACTGGCAGCAGCCAACGGACTGGCGTGGAACGCATGGGTTTACGCCGGGCAACGGTTGACCATCCCCGGCACAACGCCGGAGGCTGCCCCCGCAGCAGAAACACCGACAGAAAAGCCGGTCACCGCTCCCGGCGGCGTTTACGTGGTGCAGGCGGGAGATAATCTCTTCCGCATCGGATTGCGGCACAACGTCAGCGTGGCCGCGCTCAAAGCGGCCAATGGGCTGTATTCCGATGTGGTCTATGTGGGCCAGCGATTGACCATCCCTGCCCCCGGCAGCACGCCGGCTGCTGCGCCCGCCGCGGCTCCGGCGCCGGGACACGGTGTATCCGGCGAGAAATGGATCGACGTGAATCTCTCGACGCAGACCATCGTGGCCTATCAGGGGTACACCGCCGTCTATTCCGCGCGGGTTTCAACGGGGTTGTGGGGAACGCCCACCGTCGTTGGGACATTCAACATTTATGCCAAATACTTATCTACGCCCATGTCCGGGCCGGGGTACTATCTGCCCAATGTCCCGCACACGATGTACTTTTATAAGGGTTACGCAATTCACGGCGCGTACTGGCACAATAACTTCGGCACGCCGATGAGCCACGGCTGCGTGAATCTCTCGTTGCCGGATGCGGAATGGTTTTACAACTGGGCGCCGATGGGCACAAAGGTGGTGACGCACTATTAGGGTGAACCCTCGTCCAGGTTTTACGACGCCGATGCGCGCCGGGGTGATTTTTCGATCACGCCGGCGCGCTTTTATGCGTGCAGATGCTGTATTTGGCCCTTTCGACCTCACACCTTCAGCGGCGTATAGGGCAAGCCAAACGCCTCGGCCACAGCCTGGTAGGTCACTTTGCCCTGGTAGATGTTGACACCCAGGGCCAGCGATTTATCGGCAGCGACGGCGGCGGCAAAACCCTGGTCGGCCAGTTTGATGACGTAGGGCAATGTGGCGTTAGAAAGGCCGTTGGTGCTCGTGCGCGGCACCGCCCCCGGCATATTGGCCACGCAGTAGTGCAACACGCCATCCACATAATAGGTCGGGTCGGAGTGCGTGGTGGGGTGAGTGGTCTCCACACAGCCGCCCTGATCCACCGCCACATCGACGATGACGCTGGCGGGCTTCATGGTCGAGACCATCTCGCGGGTCACCAGCTTGGGCGCTTTCGCCCCTTTGACCAGCACCGCCCCAATCAACAGATCGGCAGTCCGCAGGGCGCGGGCGATGCTGTAGGGACTCGATGTCAGCGTTTCAAAGTTGCCGTGCAGGATTTCGCTCAGGACACGCAGGCGGTCGATGTTGATGTCGATGAGAATCACTCTGGCGCCCATGCCCAGTGCTACTTGCGCGGCGTTCGTCCCCACCACACCGCCACCGATGATAACCACTTTGGCCGGTTGCACACCCGGAATGCCGCCCAACAATTTACCGCGACCGCCGGCCTGTCGTTCCAGGTAATGCGCGCCAACCTGAATGGCCATCCGGCCGGCGACCTCGCTCATGGGGGTCAACAAGGGCAGAGCGCCATTGGGCAGCTCCACCGTCTCGTAGGCCACACCGGTCACGCCGCTTTCCATCATCGCCCGGGTGAGCGTCTCCGAAGCGGCCAGATGAAGGTAGGTGAAGAGAACCAGGTCAGGGCGCAGATATTTGTACTCGGTGGGCAGCGGCTCTTTGACCTTGACGATCATATTGGCCTGGGTCCACACCTCCTCGGCCGAGGGGATGATTTTGGCCCCGGCGGCGGCGAAGTCTGCGTCGGGGAAATAGCTGCCCTCGCCCGCTCCCGTTTCGACCAACACCGTATGGCCGCGCTCTTTCAGTTGGTGCACGCCGCCCGGCGTCATCGAAACGCGATATTCGTTATCCTTGATTTCTTTCGGAATGCCGATGATCATACGCAATTCCTCCTTTTCAAAAATGGTGTATGACGCATACAATCTCAACCTGCAATGCTATTGTATGTTCGATGCCGGTTCCTGACAAATCCAAACCGAAGGCTCCCCGACATTCACCCTACAGCGTACATCGCCCGCGTGTATGCCAACCGGCGCGCCACGGCAGTCGTGTCCAGGTGAGGAACGTGACGATTCACCAGGGCAAGAGTTTCGTGAAGCAGATGGGTGGTATCCTGCACGGCGGCATCATAGGGAACTCGAAATGCCTGGCGGAAACGCTGCTCCACGTCCACCGGTTTGATTGACATCGTCGCCAAAACCTGGTACATCCACTTGAACGTGGGGAAATAGAGGCGGTTGAGCGCCAGCAACACCAGGAACATCGCCTCTTGCTGGCGACCGATGGCGGTATAGAAGACGGTGGGGTTGTCGCGGTAAGCCACAACGGCCAGTTGCGCGGCATCGAAGGCGGTGAGGTGCTGCTGGATGTTTTTCAGGGCCAGCGCTGCTGGATACTGCGCGGCCCGTTGCTTCCATTGCCGGATGATTGCCTCGCCGTAAAGCGGAATGCAGGCGCGGATGGTGTCCATGAAGTTGCTGTCGCCGAAGGCCGTGCTGTAATCCTCCAGCACCGCCTTGAACACGGCGTCTTCCGCGGCGACCGTGTTGTGCCACAAGTCGACCTGAAACCCATCGATCAACAGTTGATCTTCCAGCGCCGGGCCATCGTAGCCATGCAAGAACTCGCCGCGCAGCGCCGCGACGAGGGCCAGGCGCGTCTCGTCCGGGGGTAAGGCATCCCAAAAGATGGGGAGTTCCAGGTCCGAGTAGGCGTCGGCATAACCGCGCGCCACCGAGCCGCCAACCACAATCGCCTGCACGCCGGGAAACGCACGAATTTTCTCGGCCAGGTGACGGGCAATGTCTAAACGCCATTCAACATGGGGATTTGAAGTGATCGTCATCGTTAATCCTGCCTCATGGGGGTATCGGTAGCCTTTGCTAAAATGCGTTACGTGAAGCGTGATGAAAATCACGCATCACGCTTTATTCACAGGTAAAATGTGTAGCGCGAGTTGGCAACTCGCGCTACACATTGGGTCGGTTACTTGTCTTTGAGCGCCTCTGGGCCGAGCGTCGTCACAATGTCGCCGGCGATATAGGCTTCCAGGCGATCACGCGCCTGATCATCGGGGAACTGGATGGGCGGGGATTTCATAAAGTAGGCCGATGGCTCCACGATTGCCCCGGCCAATCCGCGATCCAACGCGATCTTGGCGGTGCGGATGGCGTCGATGATCACGCCGGCGCTGTTGGGGCTGTCCCACACTTCCAGTTTCGCTTCCAGCAGCAGCGGCGCATTGCCGAAGGTCGTGCCTTCCATCTTGATGTAGCAGTACTTGTGGTCTTCGAGCCACGGGACATAGTCGCTCGGCCCGACGTGGATGTTTTTCGCGCCTATGTCGTAAGGCACCTGACTGGTCACCGCCGAGGTCTTGGAAATTTTCTTGGACTCCAACCGCTCGCGCTCGAGCATATTGAGGAAGTCGGTGTTCCCGCCGAAATTCAACTGGTAGGTGTGGTCGATGCGCACGCCGCGATCCACGAACAGCTTGGAGAGGATGCGGTGCAGAATCGTCGCGCCGACCTGGCTTTTCACGTCATCGCCGATCACCGGCAGACCGCGCTCGGCAAACCGTTTCTGCCAATATGCCTCGCGCGCGATGAAGACCGGAATGCCGTTGACGAACGCGCAGCCGGCATCGAGCACCTGCTCAACGTACCACTTGGTCGCCATTTCGCTGCCCACCGGCAGGAAGTTGACCACCACATCGGTGTGGGTGTCCTTGAGGATGCCGACGATGTCTGCCGTAGGGCCGGGCGCCTTCTCGATGATCTCGGAAAGGTACTTGCCCAGGCCGTCGTGCGTCATCCCGCGATACACCGGCACGCCCAGATGCGGCACATCCGCAAACTTGAGCGTGTTGTTGGGATAGGCGAAAATGGCCTCCGACAGGTCTTTCCCCACTTTCTCTGCGTTGATCTCGAACGCCGCCGTGAACTCGATGTCGCTGATGTGATACGGGCCAAGCCGCGCGTGCATCAAGCCGGGGATGAATGCGTCATCCGGCGCGTTCTTGTAGAACTCGACCCCCTGGACCAACGCCGAGGTGCAGTTGCCAACTCCGATGATGGCGACACGAACCTTCTTCTTTACCATTGCAAAATCCTCCTGTTGATTGTGAATGATGGGATACATAAAGAATCCTTTATGTATTTTGCTTTATTGTAACCATAACGGCGCGCTTGTCAAAACGAGGCTTGATTTATTGTTCGCTCAAGGGATAATGGATTGGTAACTGGAGGACGCCATGAACGATGTACATCCTGAAGTGGATTTGACCCTGGCTGCCGTTTGCGGGCTGTTTTGTCCCGCCTGCATCATCTACATCGCGGCGCACGAGACACCCGAAAAGCGCGCGGAGATCGCGCGACAGCGCAATCGGCCTGTGGAATCGCTGGTCTGCGACGGTTGCCGCGCGGAGCGCCGGTATAGCTATTGCGAGTCATGCAAGCTCTACGCCTGCGCGACGGCGAAGGGGCTCGATTTCTGTGGGCAGTGCGCCGAATATCCTTGCGCAGACTTGAAGGCGTTCCAGGCCGCCCGTCCGCATCGCCTTGAGCTGTGGGAAGCGCAGGCGCGCATCCGCGAGGTGGGCTACGAACAGTGGTTCGCCGAGATGATAGAGCGTTACGCCTGCCCCGAATGTGGCACGCTGAACTCGGCCTATCATCTCGCCTGCCGCGCGTGCGGCGCGGAGCCGGCCAACGCCTATGTGGCGGAACACAAATCCGCGATCGTCAACTGGCAAAAATGACCGAGTATTACCCGGCGCTGATTACAGATGTCGCGCCGCGCAGCGTCGCCGCGCGGGCGGGACTGCGGGCGGGCGACGTGCTGCTGGCGCTCAACGGGATGCCGTTGCGCGACGTGATCGACGTGCAGTTCTATGCCGCCGAGCCGGAGCTGGAATTCCGCATCGAACGGGCGGGCCGGCAGAAGACGGTGCGCGCCAGCCGCCGTTACGGGCAAAGCCTGGGTCTCGCGTTTGAGACGGAACTGTTCGACGGCAAAATCCGCGCGTGCCGCAACAACTGCGACTTCTGCTTCGTCAGCCAAATGGCGCCGGGCCTGCGCGGGCCACTCTACGTCAAGGACGACGATTACCGCCTCTCGTTTCTCCACGGCAACTACATCACCCTCACCAACCTGAATGAAAGCGATTGGGCGCGCATCGCGGAGCAGCACCTCAGCCCGCTTTACGTTTCCGTCCACGCCACCGAGCCGGACGTGCGCGTCGGGCTGATGCACAACCCCCGCGCCGGACAGATTGTGGAGCATCTGGCCCGCCTGGCGGAGATGGACATCGAAATCCACACGCAGGCCGTGCTTGCGCCGGGCCGCAACGACGGCGCGCACCTCGACCGCACGATTGCGGACCTGGCGTCGCTCTACCCCGCCGTCGCCGATGTGACCGTGGTGCCCGTCGGCCTGACGCGCTGGCACAACCCCGCCATGCGCCCCTACACCGACGCCGAGGCCGCTGCCGTGTTGGCGCAGACGCTCGACTGGCAAACGCGCCTGCGTGCCGGGTTGGGCGTCGGTTTTGTGTATCCCTCCGATGAGTGGTTTTTGCGGGCGGGTGCTCCCGTTCCGGCGCTGGCGGATTACGACGGCTTGCTCCCGGCACTTGTCGAAAACGGGGTGGGGATGGTGCGGCTGTTTCTCGATGGGTGGGACGCGCTGCAAGCGGAACTGGCGCACCTCGGCGGGCCGCGCCAGACGTGGGTGACGGGGATGCTGTTTGCGCCGGTGCTGCGCGAAAAGGCGGCGACCTTCACGCTTCATACCGGCCTGGGGGCAGATGTGATTGCTGTGCCGAACCATGCCTTTGGTGAAACTGTGACCGTCGCCGGGCTGCTCACCGTGGGCGACATCCTGGCGACATTGCGCGAGCGCGAGATCGGCGACGTGCTCGTGCTGCCGGATGAACTCTTCCGTGGGCCGGATGGCTGCACTCTGGATGACAAATCGGCAGTGGATATTCAGCAGGCTACCGGCCGACCGGTCTTCATTGTCGCGCAGACAGAGGACCGTTGGCAAGTCCGGCCAGCGGTGTTATACTAACTGTACGGTCAATTTTCCATCTCACCACGGAGACACAGAGTTTTGATGGCTTTCTTCGTGTTCTCCGTGCCTCTGTGGTGAATGTTCAGCGTGCGTATTGTGTCGTAGAGCGCCCTGTTGACGGCATGAGGAGATTGAGATGCGCACAAAAAAGCGAAACCTTGTCGCCATACTGGTTTTCATCGCGCTGGTTCTGCCGATCGTAGCAGCGTGTGGCGGAAAAGAAGAGGCTCCACCACAAGCGACTACGGCTGGACAAACGTCCGAATCTGCCCCAGGAGCGCTCCCAGAGGCGACGCGCATGCCATGCACCCTGGCATCCTCCGGCCCGCTGGCAGGCATCGATCCGCGCGGGCAAACGGTGATTTGGTGGCATCCCTACAGCGGCGCGCGCGAAGCCGATTTGCAGGCGCTGGTGGCCGATTTCAATGTCACCAATGCGTGCGGCATCACCGTGGTTGCCGAGAATCAGGGCACGGCGTTGCGTGAAAAGATGCGCGCGGCGTTCGCCACAGGCGAGCTACCCGGTCTGGTGGTTGGCGATCAATACGACAAAGCTTTTTACACACTCGCCAATGCCCTTGCTGATTTGAACGTTTACATTGCCGACGAGACCTGGGGACTTTCGCGGAAGGCGCGGGAAGACTTTGTGGGGACGCTCCTGGAAGCGAGCGATGAGCAGCACCTGGGATTTCCGCTTACCCGCACCGTGGATGTGTTGTTCTACAATCAGACGTGGCTTGAAGAATTGCGTTTCTCCGCCCCCCCCACCGGCACGGCGGCGTTCAAAGAGATGGCGTGCGCCGCCGCAAAGGCCAAAGGGGCTACCGGCTTCGTGTTCGACGACGCTGCTTCTGCTATAGTTGTCTGGACTGAGGCGATGGGGGGGACAATTCTTAACACCAATCGCAATGGCTATTCTTTCAACCACAAAGCCGTTATCGATGCCGTGACCTTTCTCAAGGAGCTGCACAATGCGGGATGCGCCAACTTCCCCGGCGCGGAATCTCCCGCCGTCCACTTTGCTGCGCGCCGCGCGCTCTTTGTCCAGGGGTCCAGCGCCGATATTCGTGCTTTCAAGCTTGCTATGGATGCAGCCGAGAATGACGATGCATGGGGTGTGATTGCTGTCCCGCGCACCGATGCGAAACCGGCGTCGCTTATCTCCGGCACCGACCTGATGATCCCCGCCACCAACCCCGAAACGCAACTCGCGGCATGGGCCTTCCTCAAGTGGTTCACCGAGCCGGAACAGCAGGCCGGCTGGATTCGCGCCGCCGAGGAATTGCCTGTCCGTTCTGACACCGCTGCGGCGTTGGATGTGAAAGCCTTGATGCCGCAGTGGGGACAGGCCTTTGACCTGCTTTCTTCCGGCGTCTCCGAACCGGCCCTTGTCTCTTACCCGACGCCGCGCGAAGCAGTGACCAAAGCCCTCGCCCGGATTCTACAGGGCGATGACATCCGGGACACTTTGAGCCTTTTGCACTTCGAGGCGAATGAGCTTCAGAAAAAGGCGCTGACCGAAGCCCGCCTCCCTCTCCGAACCGATCTGTGTAGCCCGACGACCTCCGGCCCGCTGGCGGGCGTCGATCCGCGCGGGCAGACCCTAACGTGGTGGCATCCCTACAGCGGCACGCACGAGGCTACCTTGCAGGCGATGCTCGCCGCCTTCAACGCCGCCAACCCGTGTGGCATCACCGTAGTGGGGGAAAGCCAGGGGGATGCGCTCCACGAGAAGATGAACGACGCCATTGCCTCGGGCGAGCTGCCCGGCCTGGCGGTCGGCGACTCGCATGAACAGGCAACTTATGCGTTGGCAAACGCGCTAATCGACCTGAATGTTTATAGCGCCGATGAGACCTGGGGACTTTCACAGACTGACCGCGCCGACTTTTTTCCGGCACTCCTGGCGCAGGGTGTGCATCCGGCCTTTGGAGGGCAACGCCTGGGCTTCCCGCTCAGCGGTGCGGTGGAGGTTATGTTCTACAACCAGACGTGGCTAGAGACATTGCGTCACACCGGTCCGTTCACCACCACGGCGGCGTTCAAGACGCTGAGCTGCGCCGTCGCCAAAGCCAGGGGGGCCGCCGAGACCGGCGCGCGCGGTTACGTGCTCCGCGATGATGCTACGACTTTGGCGGCCTGGGCCGCCGCCTTCGGCGGTGTATCGCCTGCCGGTGGTGCAGTCCTCAACACGACCGGGGATGGGTACGCCTACAACATGCCGGCTGTAATCTCGGCTACGGCGTACCTGAAGGCCCTCTACAACGATGGATGCATCACCACGACCGTCACCGGTACGCCTGCTGCGCAATTCGCTGCGCGGCGGGCCCTCTTCGTGCTTGGCTCCAGCGCCGACATTCCCCTTTACCAGGCCGCGATGGAGGCCGCCGATAACAAGGACGTATGGGGTGTGAGCACTTTGCCGTACAGCGGGACCGTCCCCGCTCCGATTGTTCACGGTAGCGACTTCATCATTCCGGCGACCAATCCCGAAACGCAGCTCGCCGCGTGGATTTTCGTCAAGTGGTTCACCGCGCCGGAGCAGCAGGTAGCGTGGGTGCGCGCCAGCGGCGACTTCCCCACCCGCGCCGGTGTCGCCGCGCAGATCGAGAAGGGGCAGTTTGCGCCGCAATGGTTGCAGGCGCTCGCGCTGCTGCCCTACGGCGTCTACGAACCGCAGCTTATCTCCTACCCTTCTGCGCGCGAGACCGTGACGAAAGCCTTCAACCAGATCATGCAGGGCGCAGATCCAAAAACGGCTCTGGATCGTTTGACAAGAGAGGCAAATGCCTTGCAGAAGAAAATGATGGAGTAAGAGACAGGTGAATTTCCCCTGGGTGCATTTCAGTTCGGGAGAAAAAGCCAGATAAACGTCTGATTTAACCGCAGAGTTCGCTGAGAACGCGGAAATTTTTAGTAACTCTGCGGACACTGCGTGCTCTGCGGTATAATTTAAGAAAAGTCGCCCCCATTCTGAAATGCACGCCTGTACTTGCCATGCAGGGCTTTATCATTCTCGTCACAGTTCCCTATTTTTGCTTCGCGCGGATTGCCAGCTCCGCGTCTTATGCGCTTAAAACGGGGAACTGGCGTTCCCCTCGGAGCGAGAAGGATAAGACCCTGACTTGCCATGCTGACGGTTTTCCTGTATAATATAGCTGATTTAGAAGCTAATTGTCTTCTAATTTAATCGCATCGATCGACCGAAGGAGGACTTGCCTATCGCCAATACGTATCAATGTTGTGGGGCATCAAGCGCCTGACCCGGCCCGCGCCGGGTGACGAGGTGGCGGTTTATCGAACATATCTCTTGACACAAATCTGCTTAATCTGCTGACTGACCCAAGCGCAATTGTGCAGGTAGCAACGCTGTCATCACGAGATTTTCGGCGGATGCCGCCAGGGGTAGCCCACCCCTCTCGCCCCTCCCCATGAGAAAGCCGTGTGCCAAACCCGATGGGCAACCGTCGTCACAAAGCACACGCCAGGGCGATCTACCAAACCCGGTAGAAAGCGTGCGACGCTTTTGCTGCGGCAGGATGCCCCGGCAGATGTCGCCCCGTCTTCTTCAGATGGGTTATCTCCCGTGTTTTGTATGAGGTGCAGTGCGTGTCCTCACGCGCCGCGCATGTCCGCATGCCGGCGTGTGGGCGACCCATGCGTTTTGTGACAACAAGATGTTGAACAATCCGACTAAAGACTATCGGACTAAAGACGATCGACTATTTCCAGGAGGCGAACAATGTGTGGTATTGTGGGATATGTAGGGCCGCGTCAGGCGGCGCCGATTGTGTTGGGCGGACTGAAGCGGCTGGAATATCGCGGCTACGACTCCGCCGGGATCGCCGTATTGCATCAGAACGGCGGCATTGTGGTTGAACGCGCGGTAGGCAAGTTGAGCAATCTTCAGGAACGCTTGTCCCAAAAACCGCTGGTTGGCACCATCGCCATCGGGCATACGCGCTGGGCCACGCACGGCGGCGTGACGGAGAACAACGCGCATCCGCACGTAGGGCGAAACGGGCGCGTGGCTGTCGTCCACAACGGCATCATCGAGAACTATGCCGACCTGCGCCGTGAGATGACCGACGAGGGCGTCACTTTTACCTCTGAGACCGATACCGAAGTGGTGGCGCATCTGGTGGATTCCTACCTGGCCAGCGGACTGGATTTGTTGACGGCGGTGCAACGGGCGCTGCCGTCCATTCAGGGGGCGAGCGCCTTTGTCTTTCTCAGCCCTCAGGAACCGGAACACCTGGTGGTGGCCCGCCTCGGCAATGCGGGCGGCATTGTGATTGGGATGGGGGACGGAGAAGTATTCGTCGCGTCGGACATCCCGGCGATTCTCGAATACACGCGCAATGTGATCTTTTTGGAGAACCGCCAGATAGCGCGCATCTCGCGGAATGGCGCGGAGGTCTTCCGGCTGGACGGGACGCCGGTCAACCTGTCCCTGCACGCTATCCCCTGGGATCCGGTGTCGGCAGAGAAAGGCCCCTACCGGCACTTTATGCAGAAAGAGATTTCGGAGCAGCCCCGCGCCATCACCGATACCATCCGTGGGCGCGTGGATTTCCACCGGGGGCGTGTGCTGCTGGATAGCGTCCCACTCACCCAGGCGGAAGCCAGAAAGCTGGATCGCATCATCATCGCGGCATGCGGTTCTTCGTACCACGCCGGGCTGGTGGGCAAGTTCATGCTTGAGACGCTGGCCCGCGTGCCCGTCGAGGTGGATTACGGTTCGGAGTTCCGCTATCGCAACCCGTTCATCACGCCGACCACGGCAGTGCTGGCGATTACCCAATCCGGCGAAACGGTCGACACGCTGGCGGCTATGGAAGAAGGCCGCCGCCAGGGGGCCAAACTGTGGTCCATCGTCAACGTCATCGGCAGCCAGGCGCAGCGCCTCGCCGATGGCTACATCTCGATGCAGGCCGGCCTGGAAATCGGCGTGGCGACCACCAAGGCGTTCACCGCCAGTCTGGTGGACCTCTACTTGCTGGCGCTCTATCTGGGCGAACTGCGCGAGACGCTGTCCGCGGACGTGCTGCGGCAGAGCGTGAACGATCTGGCCCGCCTGCCCGACCTGGTGGGGCAAATCTCCGAGCCACTGCCGATCTACGACGAACTGGCAGAAATCTTCTTCAAGCGCCAGCATTTCCTGTTCCTGGGGCGGGGGATCAACTATCCGGTGGCGTTGGAAGGGGCGCTCAAACTCAAGGAAATCTCCTACATCCACGCGGAAGGTTACCCCGCCGGCGAGATGAAGCACGGCCCCATCGCCCTCATCGACGAAGTGATGCCGGTCGTGACGGTAGCGCCGCGCGACAGCGTCTACGACAAGATGATCAGCCAGATGGAGCAGGTGAAAGCGCGCAATGGCACGGTTATTGGCCTGTTGCAGGCGGGCGACACGCTGGCCCGCAGCAAAGCCGATCACGTCCTCGAAGTGCCGGTGGCCTCGCACTTCCTCGCGCCGGTGCTCAACATCATCCCCCTGCAATGGTTGGCTTATGCCATGGCCGTCCGGCGTGGGGCGGATGTCGACCAGCCGCGCAACCTGGCTAAAAGCGTGACGGTGGAATAGACTCAGTAGCTCTAATTGTGCCTGGTCTGGATCGCCAGCTTCAGGCCGGAACGAGGCCCTGGCGATCCCCTCAGAGCAATTTGCGATCTACTGAGACTGCAAGGTTGATGTCCCGAAAAACTGTGGGGCAATCTATGAGATTGCCCCACAGTTTGTTTTGCTCAATCGTGTCTGGTAATTTTCGTAAGTCATGCTAGACTCAATTTAAGTAAGCTTTGCCTCGAATTGCCGTTGTGGCCGGGGATATGCAGTCGTTCGCCAGACCTCGAGCACGCGAACAGGAGGAAAGCAGTGGCGACCATCACCAAGAAAGTGTGCTTGCTGGGTGATTTTGCCGTCGGCAAAACCAGCCTTGTCCGCCGCTTTGTTTACAGCATCTTTGAAGACCGCTATCTGGCGACCATTGGTGTGCGGGTGAGCCGCAAAGTATTGCATCTCGCGGATGCAAAGTCGAACGATGAAACAACATTGACGCTGATGCTCTGGGACATTGCAGGCAGCGATGTCTTTACTCGGATGCGCGCCAGCTACCTGCGCGGCGCGGGCGGCGCCTTGCTGGTATGCGATCTGACTCGCCCCGAAACACTGCTGAACCTGCGGGAGTATCTTGCCGTTTTGCGCGACCTCAATATGCAGATTCCTCTGGTGCTGGCTGCCAATAAATGTGACCTGGTCGATCAGATACGGTTGTCAACGGCGGAGCTTGCGGACTTCGCTACCCCGTTCAGTGCTCCCTACTACCTGACCAGCGCCAAAGACAATATCGCCGTCGATGCGGCCTTCATCCACCTGGGAAGGCTGATGTTGGACTGGCACACCTAAAGTTCTGGCCCTTCTTCTACTGACTGATTCAGCGGGCAGATGCGATCCACCGTTAGACGCTCTGTGCCATACCCGTACCACTCGAAGAAAGCTGCGTCTTCCACGCGCGCGGCGATGAATTCCTCCGCGGCGATGCAGGCCGCCAACGGATCATTGGTCGCCTCGTAAACCTCCAGCGTGTACTCAGCAGCGCCGCGATAAGGGTCGTTCGGCGCGGTGTACGCGCGCGTTACCAGCCCGGTATAGACCTGCCGCATCGCCTCTACATCGCCCCGCTGTGCATAGACGAACATCGCTTCGAGGGTCGCGTAGCCCACGATGCGCTCCCAGGCGTCGGGAGTTAGCCAGCCGTCATCCTGGTAGATGCCGGGGTAGTTGACCACGGCTAAAGCAAGGTTAAGCGCGGCGTCCCAGTCTTGGTTTTCCAACGCGGTGTTGGCGTCGAGCATTTGAAAGTAGGGGTGGTCGTCCGGATCAGGCGTGTCTTCGACCAGCCGATACGCGCCCGCGCGCCAGGCGAAAACCTGCGTGCGCGGGCGTTGCAAGCCTGCGCCCACCGAGCCGTACATCCCGCCGTGCATCACGATGTCCAACAGCCCATCGCCGGTATGATCGGTGAGGGTGTAGGTGGTGTAAGCCTGCATCACCGGATCGGCAACCAGCGAGTGCCAGCGCCGCCCATCCCATTGCCCGATGATGATGCCGGTGAAGCACGTATGCGCGCCACAGGAGACTTGCTCTACCATGACCTCCAAATGGCCGTCGGCATTGATGTCATCGACCATCAACAGCACCGGGTTGGAAACATCCCAAATGTTTTCATCCTCGATGATAATCGCTGCCGGGATGAACAGGTTATCGCGTACCTGAAAGATGAGCAGGTTGGCGGGGCAGAATGTGGCCCCGCATCCCATATCGCGCGCCGGGACGCTGATGAGCCATTCGGTTTCGCCGTCGCCGTTGAGGTCTTGGGAGACGGCCCAGGCGTTGGGCGGACGTGCCCCCTCATAAGTGCTGTCGGCGGGCAGCCAGGCCGTCAATTGGGTCAGGGTTGCTTCGGTGCGGATGTTCTCGTCCGCGGCCAAATCTGCATTGAGCAGATTGGTGACGGTCTGGATGTATTCTTGCATCCACGCTGCTTGCGTGTCTTTTTCCGCATCGAAGGGCGCGGGACGAGTGGGCGTCCAATTTGCGGGTGGTGGGGTCACCGTCCCGTATGGCAACAGGCCCATAGCCAGGGCCTCGCGCGGCGTGTTTGTGGGGGTGGGAAACGGTGTAGGCGTTGGCGCTGCTCCCGGTGGCGCCGTGGGTGGTGGGGGCGCTGTCACCGTGATTGGCAGAAGCTCTCCTACCGTCGCTGCCCTGCCGGTTGGCGTAGCTGTAGGGCGTGAAAGCGTGGACGGTCGGGCGCACCCGACCATCCCCACAATCAAAACCAGGCACCAGCTCCATCGTAGTGCACGTCTCATGATTCTCTCCCACGCATTTCTAATGAAGGTGTTCCCCAATAACATCAGGTGTGATTAGGACGCAGATTTTCGCTGATTCACGCAGATTACTTTAGGAAATCAGCGGAAATCTGCGCGAATCTGCGTCCAAAATCGTGCCGGGGCTTATTCAGGAACAAGCCTGATAGCTGACAGTTGATCGCTAACGGCTAAGAATTACAGCTTTCTCCAGCTCAGACGGGCCATCGCTGCGCCGGTCTGCTCGAAGTATTCCACGCGGATGGTGGCATTGCCCTGCGGCAGCGTCACGGTCGCCGTGCGGGTGCCCCGCATGGGCCGCCAGCTATCGATGACCAGCCGGTCGTTCACGTAGACGCGCACGCCGTCATCGGTGGTGGTGGTGAAGCGATACCGCCCGGCCTCGAAAGCGAACGTGCCGGTCCAACGCACGGCAAACTGGTCGACCGGAATTTCGGTCGCGGGCGAGCCGAGCTTCCAATCGAAGTTGATGGTTTCATCGGTGCGCGTCAGTGCCGGCGCTTTGGTCAGGTCGCGCCCGGCGAAGTATTCACCCTGCCACGGGCCGGGATATTGGATGGGGGATGGCGTGCTGGCCGGCGTGCCTGGCTTGGGGGTGGGTTGGGCAGCCGCCTTCGGAAAGCCGTAGTTCGGCGAGGGCGCCATCGCCTGCGCAGCTTCGACCGTCGCTGCATAGTCCCACCAGAACTGCATGCGCGCGTTGCCGGCGGCTTCAAAGTACTCTACCCGCAGGGTGTGCGACCCCGACAGGTAGTGCCAGTCCTGATACCGCCAGACATTGTCTTGCGGCGTCCAATAATCCATGTGCATGCTGGTGTTGTCAATCCAGAGGCGCATCCCGTCGTCGGAGCGGGTGTTGAAGCGGTAAAGCCCCGGCGTGAAGTTGATCGTGCGCGTCCATTGGACGGCGAAGTTATCGCTCGGCATCCAGCTCACGGGCGCGCCTTGTCCCCAATCGAAGTTGATCTCGGCATCGTCGCGGATCAGCGCCGGAGCGCCCTTGAAATCGCGGTTGTCGTAGTAGCGTCCCTCCCAGCCTTTGATGGCGTCCAGTCGATCCCACCAGGCGTAGATGTTAGCCAGGTCGCCATGTTCGTAGTATTCGACAACCACCGTGTATTGGCGGGCGCTCAGGGTGATGTCGCTGCTACGCCGGTTGGGTTGCTTTTGGTCGTACCAGGCATCGATGACCAGCCGTCCGTCCACGTAGAGGCGCACGCCGTCGTCGCTGCTGGTATAGAACCGGTACGTTCCGGCCTCGAAGCCCAACGTGCGTGTCCAGCGCACGGAGAAGTTGTCCGCCGGCACCGCCGCATCAGGACTGCCGTGTCCCCAGTCGAAATTGATAGCGGTATCATAGCGGGTCAACACCGGGTTGCCGGAAAGCGTGCGGTTGTTGTAGTACTCCCCACGCCAGGCTGTGCCGCCGCTGACTTTTGACCAGCCGACTTGCAACGCCGCGCTGCCGCCACGCTCGTAGTATTCCACCCGCACGCGGTAGGTGCCCGGCGCAATGTATCGGTCGACGATACTCCAGGTATCCGAGCGGTCGCGCCAATCGTCGATGACAAGCGTGTCGCCGACCCACAGACGAATACCGTCGTCCGAGCGGTACGAGAAGCGGTAGGTGCCGCCTTCAAACCACTCATCACGGGTGAAGCGGGCGGAAAAATTGTCGGCAGGGATGCCTGTCCCCGGACTGCCGCCGCCCCACTCGAAGTGCAAGCCGGATTCGTAGCGGGTGAGCGCCGGCCCCCCCGACAGTTCCGCATTGGCAAAGTACTCCGCGTACCACTCCCCGGCGCTGAAGGCAGGGACGAAGCCCACCGTCAGCGCGAACAATGTCACCAGGATCATCCCGGTCATCCATTTGCTCAATATTGTTTTCATTCGCACACCTCCTTCAGAAATAGTCTCATAGTCGGTAGTCTTGTAGTCGTTAGTCTTGTAGTCGCATAGTCGGGGATCGTCAGATCCCTGTGCTGGTCTGGCGCTGGCGATTCAGATCAGACTTGTTGAGAAAGACTTTTGGTTTGACCCATGAGTCTACTGAAAAAACCAAGATTTTCACCACGGAGACACAGAGGTCACGGAGTTCTATTTAACTGTATTTTGATAAAATTGATATTGCTAACCGGAAAATCAATTTCATTCAAGATAAAAATAAAGATTCCTCTGTGTTCTCCGTGCCTCTGTGGTGAATTTCCCTTTTTGCAGTAGAGTCACCCATAAACTCTCTAAAATCATGACGGCAGGGTAACGGAATTTGTTCCCGTGGTTGACATTTTGTCATTGTCCTTTTTTATGCCTTGTGATATACTCAATTCGCCTGGTAAAAGGCCGGGCCAATAAAAAGTAGAAGGTGAATCCGTTGAACTACAATGATGATTTCCCATCTGTGTTTATTTCTGAACAAGGGTCTCGTGACAAGAACGGCTACATTGATCATCTGAGCAGTCCAAATCCGCGTCAGCGTTCGCAGGCTGTACAGGAATTGGGCAAGCTCAAAGCCGACTATGCCGTCCCCAATCTTATCACACTTCTCAAGGAAGATGTGAACACCTACGTGCGCTGCGCGGCAGCGGAGGCGCTCGGCCACATTGGACACACCGCCGCCGTCTTCCCGTTGATGGACGCCCTGCGCGACCCCTGCTCTTTTGTGCGGCGCGCTGCCGCCATTGCGCTGGGGCAGATGCAGGCCAAAGAGGCGCAGGGGGCGCTGCTCAACGCCCTGGACGATAGCAACTTTTACGTCCGACGCGCGGCCATCAACGCCATTGGCAAGTTGGGGATTCCCGACATGGGCGCGATCCTGCTGCCCTTGCTTTCGACGCCCGACCTGCGCATCCGCCGTACCGTGCTCATCGCGCTGCGCCGGCTGAACGCGCAAGAGGCCGCGCCGCAGATGATCGAGATGCTCAAGGCGTACCTTGCTGCGCCCAACCAGCGCGATTTGCCGGTGGTCAAGACGCTCGTCGTGGCGCTGGGTGATTTGCACCTGCCCGCGGCAATCCCGGTTTTGGCCGATGTCGTGCGCGGCTATGTGGGAGCGCGTTCGCTCGCTGCCAGCGCGATCGGGGAAATCGGTGGACAGGAAGGGGGACCGGTGCTGGTCGAAGCACTGGCCGATAAAAGCGTCAATCTGGAACTGGCTGCGCTCAAGAGTCTGGGGCGGATCAAATACCGCAAGGCGCTTCCGGCCGTGCGCGAGTTCCTGACCTCGCCGGATCCACGCCTGCGGCGCACGGCGGCGCTCACGGTCGGCAATCTCGATGACGCGGCGTCGATTCCCACATTGCTCTCCATGGCTTACAACGACAGCAGCCCGTTGGTGCGTCCGGCGGCCATCGAGGCTTTGGGCATCCTCGGCGACAAGACGCTGATCCCGCAGCTCTTGCCGCTGGTGGAAGACTCCAATGCCTATCTGCGGGCCGCGCTGGCCCACACGCTCAGTGCGCTGGATGGCGCAACCCCTGAGGTGCAGCGTGCGCTGCGGAAGCTGGCACAGGATCAGGTGGAACACGTCGCCTTTGCGGCGCAGCGGGCATTGAATGAATGTGAACGGAAGAACGGCAAGCGCCCGGTCGAACCCGCGGCATGCCCGGAACCGACCCCCAAGCAGATTTCCTGGCTCAGGCGCTTTTTGGGACGCGCCTAGAAGAAGGACGCCGATCTTCGCGGATTCACGCAGATTCTCTTTTTATCTTAATCTGCGAGAGTCAGGGCAATCTGCGTTCAGAAGGGCTTCAGGGCGCATCTTGCCCGGTGAGGACCAACCACGCGAAGTGCGGCAGCGCCAACTGCCGCCGCCAGCGCCACGGCTCACGCACGAGCCGGTAAAGCCACTCCAGCCCCAGGCGTTGAATCCAGTGCGGCGCGCGCCGCGCCACCCCGGCGATGAAATCGAAGGAGCCGCCCACGCCGATACCGACCGCAGCCCCGGTGCGGGCCAGATTGCGATCCAGCCACACGTCCTGCTTGGGCGCGCCGTAGGCCACGAGTAGAATGTCGGCCTGCGCCGCGCGCACCCGCGCCACGATGTCCGCTTCTTCTTCCGGGGCGGGCGAACCGGCGTAACAGCCTGCCACGTTCAGCCCTGGATAGCGCGCTGCCAGGATTGCCGCCGCTTTCTCCGCCACGCCGGGCGCCGCGCCCAGGTAGAAGACGCGCCACCCGCGCTGCGCCGCTTCCGCCGAAAGCAGCGGCACCAGGTCCGACCCGGCGACCCGCTCGCGCAATTTCGTGCCGCGCATCCTGGCGGCCCACAAGACGCCGATCCCGTCGGGAATACAAAGGGCGGCCCTTTGCAGGGTCGCCCTGAAATCCGAGTCGCGGCGCGCTTTCATCAAGAATTCCGGGTTGACGGTGGCGATTTGATGGACACCGCCCGTGTCAATCCATTGCGTGATGAGCGCAACCGTTTCCGCCATCGTCACGTCGTGGATCGGCACACCCATCAACGTGCAGGCTGGCGCACGCCGATCTGTCGTATGATTTACATCAGGCTCAACGCCCAATCGCCGACCAGCCAATAGCGGAAATCCTTACCGTTGGATGCCTCGATGCCGCCGTAGATGCCGTATCCCAGCGCGATGAGGGGGAAGATCAGCAAAACTGGCGTGAGCAGCAGTGCAATAGGGATGAGCAGGATGCCCACCAGGATCGCACTGAGCGCCCCAACAACCGCCCACATAATGCCAATCAGCACGCCGCCGCCCGCCCAGAAGAGCAACTGCATCAGGAATGCCTGCATCGCCTGATAGGCCACATAGCGCGAACGGTCTTTGTAGAGCAGGTAAATCAGCAGCGCCGCCCCAACGCCCAGGAAGCCGGTGACCAGGTTGAGCAGGACGCTCAAGTGCGCCAGCATCGCCCAGGTGCGCTCGTCGGCGGGTGAAAGCGGCTGCGGCGCGGTGTGCATGGGCACAGGATTCACCCCGTTCGACTCCGCGGCAGGTTCCGGTGTTACATTGTAGAATTCTTTTTCGGTACTCATTGTTCCTCCCTTTTTTATCATCTGTCACTTACCCTTGCGTAGGGTTTCTATGTTTTATACGCACGCCTGGGAGGAAGGTTGCACTGTGGATTATTCTTCTTCTTCAAACTTCTCTACCTGATAAATCGAGACTTCGAGGTCGGGCCAGCGCCAGGCATTGGGCGGCAGCCCGGCCTTGTAGCACAGGTTGGCGAGGAATTCTTCCGGCAGCGGCAATTGTTCCCACACCTGCGGCAGGAAGGTGGCCCGGTTCCAGCCGCGCTCAATGAGCACGCCGTCGATGTTGGGGCGCAGCTTGCGCAGGAGGTCGTCCGGTCCGTCGAAGTCCAGCGGCTCCGGCTTGGTCAGCACCGACACCTCGATCGTGAGATTGGGCAGCTCGGCAGCCTTGACCGGCGGAAAGCGCGGATCGCGGAAGGCGGCGGCGATGGCGTTCTCGCGCACGTCCTCCACGAGAGGGCGGCGCGCTTCCAGCGAGCCGATGCAGCCGCGCAGGTCGCCATGCCGCGTGCGCAGGGTGACAAATGCCGCGCCGGGCGCCTTGAGTCGCGGTGGCGGATCGGGCAAAACGATGGACGGCTTGGCCCCCACCGCTTCCGCAATCGTCGCGCGGGCCAACGCGAGCAGGTAGTGGCCCTCTTCTTGCGTCAAAGGGGCGGCGGTCATCGCGCGACCTCCTCATAGCCGACGGAAGCATACCCGACCACGCGCCGCGTGTCGCCGGTGACGTCGCCGGAGGTGCGGTAATCCAGCAGGTGAGGCTGCCAGCCGTGCTTCTCTGCCAGCAACATCAACGCGAGCGCCGGCGCTTGCCCGCAGGCTTCGCCGTGCGCCGCTCCGCGCTGATCGCCGCTGAGCACCGCATCCAGGAATTGGCGATCGAGCGTGTGCGCGGTCCGGTTGTCGTGGAAGTGGCTCAGGTCGGAGCTGACGACGATGACATCATCCGGCTCGAGGCATTGATCCAGCTTCCGGCCTACGGCAAGCGGGTCTACATCGCCGAAGAGCAGCGGCACGACAGGAACGTCGGGAAAGATGACGCGCAGGAAGGGGAACTGGACTTCGAGGCTGTGTTCTTGCGCGTGCGCGACGTTGAACGCGGCAAAGGGCGCGCCGCTGTCGACCAGCGCGTGGATTTTCTCGACGTCCAGGGGGTGGGCGCCGAGGGGGGTATCGAAGGCGGCGTAGTCCGCCAACGCCACCCCCGCAAACCATACGCGATGGGACGGCCCCATCACGTAGATGCGCCTGGGCGGTGTGGCGCGGTTGCGCAGCGCCTTGTAGGCGAAAGCGGCGACGCCTCCAGAGTAAACATAACCGGCATGCGGTGCAATCACGGCGCGGATATGGGGGAGCGCCGGCGGGTTGGCCTGGTCCAAATAGTTGGTGATGGCCTTCCGCAGTGCGTTGGGGGCATCCGGGTAAAACATCCCGGCGACGGCAGTGGGTCTTATTGTTTCGGTCACGGCAATCCTCCTTAACTCCAAACGCCGGGAATCCGTGTGTTGCAGGTGGGACACACGCCCGGCGTCGTCCAATGTTCGCGGGTGTTGTATCCATAACGTTGAATGAGCACGGTCTCACAGGCCGGGCAGAAGGTGCTTTCGTGCTTGGGATCCAGCACGTTGCCCAGGTAAATGTAGCGCAATCCGGCGGCTTTACCGATGGCGTAGGCTCTTTCGAGGGTGGCGGTGGGGGTGCGGGGACGGTTGAGCATCTGGTAATCGGGGTGGAAGGCGCTCAAATGCCAGGGCATCTCGGGGTTCACTTGCGCCAGCCACATTGCCGCCGCCCGCAATTCCTCGTCTGAATCGTTGAGGCCGGGGATCACCAGCGTTGTCACTTCGATCCAGATGTTGGTCTCACGGGCGATGGCAGCGATGTTGCGTTTGACCGGTTCGAGTCGTGCGCCCGAATACTGCTCGTACAGTTCGTTGGTGAAGCCTTTGAGGTCGACGTTGATGGCATCGAGGTACGGCGCGATGCGTTCCAGCGTTTCGGGCGACATAAAGCCGTTGGAGACATAGACGTTTTTCAGGCCGCGTGCGTGAGCCAGTTTGGCCGTATCGTAGGTGTACTCGAAGAAGACGGTTGGCTCGTTGTAGGTGTAGGCGATGGATTCGCTGTGACTTTGCAACGCGGCCTCGACCACCGCTTCCGGCGATAAAGCTTCTCCAACAGTATTGCGTCGCGTATCCACCTGGCGCACCTGCGAAATCTGCCAGTTCTGGCACCACGCGCAGCGCATGTTACATCCATACGTGCCGATGGAGAAGGCGCGGCTGCCGGGGAGAAAGTGGAACAGGGGCTTTTTCTCGATCGGGTCGACGTGGGCGGCAACGGCGCTGCCATAAACGGCGAGGTAGATTTTGCCATCGCGGTTGACACGGACGCCGCACTTCCCCCAATCTCCGGGATGCAGCGTACAGTAATGTTCGCAGACGCGGCACTGCACGGCTTGATCTTTCAATGCACGAACCAGTTCAGCTTCTTTCAACATACCGATGCTCCTTTGAGGATAGTCAGGTAGTCGTCAGTCGGGTAGTCAGGTAGTCGTCGGCGAGTCGGTCTGGTGATGGGGGCTATGGTTACTAGAGCCCCGTGATTAACGCCACAATCAGAATGATGAACAGGACAACGCCGGTAACAGACAGCACAATCGTCAGCATTTTCTTCTCCTGTGCTCTTTGTTCAATCAGGCGTTGCCGCAATGCCTCACGCATTTCGCGCTCTTCGGCCAGCATACGCTCCATCCGCGCCTGTGAAGCGGCTGTTTCAATGGCTTTGATCTGTTCGGCTTCATCCATCTGCTCGTTGAGCCGGCCGGCCACGCCGAGGTTGTCGCGCCGGATGATCCACTCCAGAATGTCCAGGGTTGCGCCACACTGAACGCAATGTTCATCATCGATCCAGTTGACGGTATCGCAGTGCGGGCAGCGCCGGGTGAGGGCGACGCCGCACTTGCGGCAGAAGCCGGCGTCCTGGTCATTGAGCGTTTCGCAATAGGGACATACGTGGCCTGGGTTATCGTTTGTCATTCTGCAATCCAAACCTTCCGTTTTTGGGTCACAAAAGCCCCGGCAAGAGACCGGGGCTAAACTGTACGTCTCTGCCCTGGCGCTTGCCAAATCGCCAGGGACAAAGGGTCAACCGTGGCATCTGGAATTACACGTTGTCGGGTTGTACCTCGGCCTCGACATGGATCACGCTCTCATCTGCCGCCACTATGACTTCTTCAGTCGCCGCCTCCATCACGATAGCTTCAGGTTCAGCTTCTTGCAGCGCGGGCGCCGGTTTGGCCTGCCTCACGCTGAAGGCAATGCGTCGTTCGTTCGGCTGTAAGGAGATGATTTTAACCGTGTGGCGCTCGCCAACCTTGACTACGTCTTGCGGGCGCGCCACCTGGTGATCGGCCAATTCCGAAATGTGAATCAGCCCCTCAATTTCCGGTTTATCGACCAGGGCGGCAAACGCACCGAACGTTGTCAGATTGACGATGGTGGCTTCTACCAGATCGCCTTCCTTATAAAGGGTGCTGAGACTTTCCCACGGATCGGGCACCAGTCGTTTGAGGCTGAGGCCCAGGCGTTCTTGTTCCAGATCGACATCCAGGATGTAGACATCTAACTCCTGGCCGACCTGCACGATCTCCTGTGGACGGGTTACGCGCCGCCAGGAGAGTTCGGAGATGTGCAGCAAGCCGTCCACGCCATTGACATTGACGAACGCCCCGAAGGGCACCACGTTGTTGATGACGCCGCGCGCTACCGATCCAACCTTGAGCTTTTCCAGGATGCGACGCTTGACGGCTTTGCTATCGGTCGCACGCCGTTCGGAGAGGATCAGTCGGTTTCGCTCCGGCGTGACCTCGATGACGCACAAGGTGAGGGTCTGGCCGAGCAATGCCTCCCACCGCTGTTCCGATTCGTCGCCGCCTTGATGGGTACGCCAGTTCGATAGCAACTGCGAACCGGGCACAAATCCGCGCAGCCGCCCCAGGCGCACGATCACACCGCCCTTGTTGACGTCGACCACCGGCAGGGGAACCGGTTCCCCGCTTCGCAGCAGTTTGCGGGCGCGTTCCCAATCGCTCTGCTGCGCTGCCCGCGCCAGGGATACCAGCATTGTGTCATCGTCATCACTTTTGTCAATGACGTAGACGCTCACGCCCTGACCCGGCTTGAGGGCATACAGGTCTTTGGGCATCATCCTTTCTACTTCGCGGGGATGAACAATGGCATCGCACTTGCCCCCAATGTCGATGAGAATGGTCTTTTCATTAACCGATGCGATCACACCTTCGACCACGTCGCCACGGTGATACTCGTTGGTCTCCATATACTGATCCAACAGTGCACTCATGACGTCCTGGTCGGCGCCTGCCTCCGAGGCGATTCCCTTCATCATTGATTGATTTCTCCTGGCCGTGATAAATTCTCACTTCTTATTATAGGCAAGTTTCTGTAGACGGCAATTTTATGCGCAAAATGCTGCCTTTCTCAACCATGCCTGACAGATTCGCCGCATTATTGCGTCGGTGTGATCACCAACGGAACCGCCGGGTGGCCGGGCAGGACGTCCAGGGCGGGTACGGGATCATCGAACCACACACTGTACAGCTCTTGATAGGTGCCATCGGCCTGCAGGGCGGCCAGGGTAAGATTGACCAGGTCGCGGTAAACGGAATCACCTTGGGGCAGGACAATGGCGACCGGGCGGTAGGTGTAGCGCCGGTCGGTCATCGCGAATCCCGGTTGTGTGAATTGGATCTGCAACAGGGCGCGCCGTTCGGCCACAATCGCCGCCACTTCGCCTTGTTGCAAACCGGTTATGGCGGCGGGGACATCCGCGTAGCGCACGGTCGAAAGCCCCACGCCGGCTGCCTGGGCCAGGGCCGGCAACACGCGCTCTCCTTCCGACCCCGCCAGCACGCCGGCCGGTCGCCCGCCGAGTTCTTTCAAATCCGCCACCGGCGCACCGGCCAGCGAGAAGATGCTGACGCCGTCGTCGATGATTTGCAGGGAGAAATCCACCTGCAACTCGGCCTCGCGCGTGTGAATCCAGTTGCCGACGAGCATATCGACTTCGCCCTGGGCCAGCCGGGTAAAGGCGTCAATTTCGGTCACGGGGATGAATGTGACAGACTGGCGGCTGCCGAGCCAGCGTTCGGCGATGCGTTCGATCAGCCGTACCTCAAAGCCGGTGGGGACGCCATCGGCGCGGTTGGCGCTGTAAGGCCAGCGGTCGGTGAAGTAGCCCACCGCCAACGAGCCGCGCCCACGAATACGCGCCAGCACGTCCAGCGTTGAAAGCTGCTGTGGCGTCTCGGTGGGCATGGGGGCCGCCGCACTGCCCGGCAGAATTCTGATGCCAGGCGGCGAGACGCCCGGCAACCAGCGTGCGTAGAGGGCGTCGCGTGTGCCATCGGTGGTCATATCCTGGAAGGTCAACGTTACCAGGTTGGCAAAGAAGGGATCGTCTTGCCGGTAGGCCATCGCCAGCGGTTCCCATGTGGTCTGTGCTACGACCACCGTTCCCGCCACCAGGCGGCGGGCGCGTTCCAGACGGTGGCGCTGGTCACCGTAGACATCGATCTCGCGCGTGCGTAGCGCCTCGATGGCGTCGAAGAAATTATCGTAAGCGACGAAGGTTTTGGAGACCGGCACCGTCGCTTCAATCGCGGCGCGGCTGCCGGTCCACGTCACCACGCCGATGCGGCGATCCTGCAAACCGGCGAGGTCCTGGATGTTCAACTCGGGAAACGTCAGGAAGGCCAGGCCGTCCATAAAGTATGCCGGGCTGAAATCGGCCTGGTTCTCCATTTCCTGCGTGTGGATGACGCCGGCCAGCACGATATCGACCGTGCCATCGGCAAGATGTCGGAAGGCCGAATCGGAGCGCACCTGGCGGAAGCGCACCGCGTCGGGGTTGCCAAGCCAGCGGCGCGCCAGTTCGCGGGCCAGGTCAATCTCCAGGCCGGCCAACTCGCTGTTGGCGGTGATGTAGGAGAACGGCTCCAGATCATAGCGCACACCCACGACCATCTCGCCACGCGCGAGGATGCGCGCCATCGTCGCCATCTGCGGCGGGAACGTCGCTTCCGGCGTCGGCGCGATGAAAGCCGACGGCAGGCTCTCTTCCTCTTTGGGTTGGATGACCAGCCCGAGCAAATCCTCGACCTCTGAGCACCCGCTCAGCATGACGAGCACCAGTGCAAATCCTAACACCATAAACCAAAAACGGCGCATTGTCTGCGTCCCTCCCCTAAGAAATCACCTGACGGCCAGGCTGCCCCAAATGTACCACAAAGAGCGGGAATGAGAAATGAGTAAGGAGTAATGAGTAAGGAGTAATGAGTAAGGAGGGAGGAGGGAGGAGGAAAGCGTTTTTTGTGATATTCGCTGATTCGCGCATTTGCTGATTCGCCATTCGCTGATTCGTCATTCGCCATTTACTGATACAGCTTGTGCGCCTGGATGTAGGCTTCGACGGGTGGGGGGACAAGGTAGCGCAGCGGCAGGCCTTCTCGGACGCGGCGGCGCAGGTCAGTGGCGGAGTAATCGACCGGCGGGATGTCCAGCCATACCAGGCGTTCGGCCAGAAGCGGCAGCGCGGCGACGAGTTCGGCCAGATCGACGCGCTGGCCCATACGCGGCATCACTGCCAGCGACGCTTGTTCCAGAATGCCTTGCGGGTCGCGCCAGGCAGGCAAGTCGCGGAGCGCATCCTCGCCGAGCAGGAAGTACCACTCGTCAACCTCAGGATATTGCCGGCGTAGCAAGGCCAGCATCTCCACGGTGTAATGTGGGCCGGGACGTTCGAGGTCTACGCGGGAAAGTTCAAAGGCAGGGTTGTCGGCGATGGCGGCGGCGGTCATTGCGGCGCGGTCTGCGGCCGGCGACATCGGCCGGTTGCGCTTGTGCGGGGGGGCGCCTGCCGGAACGAACAGGACGCGCGACAGCCTCAATTGCACGCGCGCCGTCTCTGCCAGGGCCAGATGCCCGTAGTGCGGCGGGTCGAAGGAGCCGCCGAGGATGCCGAAGCAGGATTTGAAAGCTATAGTTGACTCCACAAGATTGACGTTTAAGTGATTTAAGTATACTCATTCTTGCATGGTGCGCAACACCCAAAGGGTGCCCGATTGAAATTAGACTTGTTCCTGAATAAGCCCCGGCACGATTTTGGACGCAGATTCGCACAGATTTCCGCTGATTTCCTGAAATGATCTGCGTGAATCAGCGGAAATCTGCGTTCTAATCACACCTGGCGTTATTGGGGAACAACCTTATTGCCTTCGCCGGGCACTTCTTGCCGGGTGTCGCTTGCGCCGACACTTCTCCCAGGCCGGTGCGGCGCAGGCCGACCACCAGTCGCAGGCTCAGAAAGGCTGACTTCCGGTCAACATCTGAAGAAAACTCAGCCGGCTACCGGAAGTCATAAGCGGTTGCATATAGGTGCCGCACAGAGGGTGCAAGAAAAATCATGAACAAGACCGATGACGGTATGTCCCAGTTTTCGCATCTGCGGATCGGGATTCAAGTCGCACCGAGTGATCCGTTCTGGGTCCAGGTTGGTGAGTCCCTTTTTCAGCAAATGCAGCGATTGGGACCCCAGTGGGTGCCCATCGAGGTTGGCACTTCCTTTCAAAACATCCTTGAGTTGGACCCGACCAGCATCACCGAGGAGATTCTGGCCCAAGATCTCGATGCTTTGATCAGCAACGGTCTGTCCAAAATCACCATCGGTCAGCTTCTCGGCAGTGGACTGCCGATCGTTCTGTTGTCCGAGGCATCTATTCAACATCCCCTGCTGACTTCTCTTCATGGTCTGTATGAATGTGGACGGATGGCCGGCGACTTTATCGCTAAGGCATTGGGCGGTCATGGATTTACATTATGCGTCAGCGCACTCCTTGATAACGGCCTTGACAACGGCCATACTCGTCTGAACGGCTATTATGCCGCTCTCCAACAGTACCCTGGGCTTTCAACTTTGCACTGTCCTGCCTATTGGACCTACGAACAAGTTTATCCGGTGGTGGAGGCCACTCTCCGTAACCTTGAGCGGCCCCCGGATGCCATCTTTGGCCTTTCGGATTCGCTTGCTCTGGCGGCCCGCGATGCGGGGCAGGCTCTGGGCCTGTTTAAGACCTGGCCCATCATTGTCGGCGTCAACGGTGACCCGCTTGCCCTGGCGGCGATCTTCGACGGCAGCATGGCCGCTACCATTGAAACCCCTCCCCGTGAAATCGCCGATCAGGCTGTGCACCTGGCCTTGCAAGCGGCGCTGGGTCAACCTGTGCCCTCCCATTTCAGCTACCGTTCACGCCTGGTCACGGCAGAAAATGTCTCGCGGGTCGCCATTGACAAGTTGATTGCCATCGCCGATATCCCCAGTCGGTTGGTGGGGGTCAACCGGCGCGCGGAACAAAACCGGCTCATGCAACTCGAAACCAGCCTGGCACTCAGCCGCCGGGTTGGAGCGACCCTGAAGCGTTCTAAGATCGCGCAGGAGATCACCGAACTGCTCCGCACCAACTACGGCTACGACTTTGTGCGGTTGTTGCTGTGGTCGGAAGCAGAACGGATGTTTGTCGCCCTGGCCGGAGAGGGCAAAGCTGATTTCGGGGAGAGCGCCATTGAGCCGCAAGGGTTGATCTACGAGGTATTGCAACGGCGAGAACCTGTTTTCATCCCTGATACCCGCTTCACGCGCCGCTTTGCTCCAGACCCCGCGTGGCCTGAAACGCGCTCCAGAGTGGTCTTGCCGGTGCGTTTCGGCGAGGATATTTTAGGGGTGCTTGATCTCCACAGTCGCCGCCCGATGAGCCATTTACGCCAGGACTTGATCGGGCTGCAAGCCCTGGCCAACCAGTTGGGGGTGGCGCTGCGCAACGCCGAACTTTACGAAGAAGCTGTACGGCAGCGTGCGCACGCCGAGGCCGCCGATCAACTGAAAACGCGCTTGCTGGCTAACGTAAGCCACGAGCTGCGCGCCCCGTTGAACATCATCCTGGGCTATTGTGAAAGTGCGTTGCGTATTCCCAATCTTTATGACCTGGAACTGCCCCCTACCCTGCGCCGTGACCTGGAATATATCGCCCAGAGTGGAATACACCTGCAACGAATGGTCAACGACTTGCTCGATCTCTCGCGCGTCGAGATCGGCGCGTTGGAACTGTCGCCGGAAATGCTCGCGCCGGCGGATCTGATCCGCGAGGCTTTCGAGAGTTTCGTCCACAGTCTGCCCCCTCAGCCTGAAGTGCAGTGGCGCCTTGACTTGCCGATGCCCTTACCGCTTATCCAGGCCGATCCGGTGCGCCTGCGACAGATCATCCTCAATTTGCTGAGCAATGCCAGCAAGTTTACCACGCAAGGGTACGTGGCATTGCATACCGCCGTCGAGCCGCCCCACCTGCATCTTTGGGTTGAGGACACGGGCTGTGGCATCCCCGTCGAACAACAAGAGTGCATCTTCGAGCCGTTTGTGACGGCTGCTCCTGTGTCTCGCCGTAGCGAAGGCATCGGTCTGGGACTCGCCATCACGCGCCGCCTGGTGGCGCTCCATGGCGGCTTGATGTCTTTGGAAAGCGCACCCGGCCAGGGGAGTGTCTTCCATGTCTACTTGCCTTTGCCCGATCTTAGCGGGCAGCCGGCTTATGCAGATTTCCGCGCTATGGCGGCGCCTGCGGAAGACACGGTGCGATTGTTGCTCTACGTTGCCGGCAACGATGTGCTCCCGTCAACTTTGAGTGAGTTGGCGCGGCGTCAGGGCGCAATGCTCTATCGCATCCCGGTGGGCACCGAATCACCGGCTTTGCCGCCGACAGCGCGCCCGATCGCGCTGGTATGGGATATTACCGGAAGCCCGGCCAGCCGGATCAACCCGCAAGAGTGGAGCCTGATCCAACGTTTGCGCCGGCATCCTACCCTTTCTCGCCTCCCCTTCATTTTATTTTACCCCACAGCTCAATCGGATGCGCAGGTCACCACCGCTGCATCTGTAGACGCCGATGGCAGCCTGACGAATATCTTGCTCAAACCTTTATGCGCACGCACGCTTGGCGAGATGCTCGATGCAATGCACATGCCCGGCACAGGCGGAAGTGTGTGGGTGATTGATGATGATCCCGAAGCGCGCCAACTGTATTGCTGTCTGGTTACTGAGGCGTTGCCGGAGTCAGAAGTATTATCGGTGGAAGGGGGACCGCAGGCGCTTCAGCTTTTAGAGCAGGTCGAAACGGTGATTCAGGCGCCGCGTCTGGTCTTGTTGGACCTGCTCATGCCCGCAGTGGACGGTTTTGAAGTGCTAAAACGCCTCCGCACCTGTGCGGCAACACGCCATACGCCGGTGATCGTCATCAGCGGCAAGATGCTCACGTTCGAGGACGTACAGCGGCTGGATTATGCCGGCGTGACCTTGCAGACCAAATACATCCTGGATGATGCCGAGATGCAGGCGGTGTTGCAGGCGACCTGCGCCGGGACGACGAGGCTACCGCAACCGACCAGTGCGGTGGTGAAACACGCGCTGGCCTATTTGTTGCAGAATTATCCTGAACACCTCACACGCGCCGAGATCTGCCGCGCGATTGGGGTGAGTGAGAATTATCTAAGCCGCATCTTCAAACACGAGGTCGGTCTGTCCCCGTGGCAATTTCTCAATCGCGTGCGGGTTTATCAGGCCGGCATACGGTTGCGCACGACGACGGCATCCATCACGGCCATCGCGGCCCAGGTTGGCTTTGAAGACTCGGCCTATTTCAGTCGGGTTTTTCGCAAACAACTGGGGGTCTCCCCGGCCGAATACCGCGCTGCCTCAGCAGATTTAGCGGATTAAGCAGAGAAATTACCCAACCTCAGTGCTCACAAGCAACACAGCGTATCACGCTTGTGCAAACCGGATAGTTTTGTCCAACCTGCCGATGCTTTTGTTCAAGACAAACGGCTTGTTTTTGGATATACTGTAGGATATGGGGAAAGCATAGCCAACAGGTTGGACAGAATGAACGTAGAGGCTAAGCCACGGATTGTCATCATCGAAAACGACTTCCCAACACTGGAGCTTTACCGACGCGAGTTGAGTAGCGAATATGAGGTACTGGCGACCCTTGATGGCACGGAAGCCTTAGCCATGGCGCAGATGGCGGGAGTACAAGCTGTGGTGTTGGAGCCGGCCCTGGGCGGTGGAAAAGGATGGGACCTGTTGGCAACGCTTAGGCAGGCTGCTGTTGCCGAAAGCCCTCCCGTGATTTTATGCAGCACCTCTGACGAACGTCGCAAGGGCATGGCACTGGGGGCGGCGGCGTTCCTGGTCAAGCCCGTCTTACCTACAACCTTGCATCAGGTGTTGCAACGGATTATCGGTAGGCGAGCGGCGGCAGCAACCGACCCGTAAAGCCTTGTTGGCAGTTCCGGCCTTTCATGACTCATGAATCCATAACCACAAAACTGACCATGACCAATATACAAGACTCTCCGGTAATTCTTAAAATCGAGGACCTCAAGACCTATTTCTTTCTGGAAAAGGGCACGGTGCGGGCCGTTGATGGCGTGAATCTGCAATTACGCCGTAAGCGGACGCTCGGCCTGGTGGGTGAGAGCGGCTGCGGAAAAAGCATTACAGCGATGTCTGTGATGCGTCTGATTCAAAGTCCTCCAGGGAAAATTGTCGCAGGTCACATCTATCTGCGTAAAAAGGGGCGGGAGGAATACATTGATCTTACGCACCTCAATCCGCGCGGCGCGGAGATGCGCAGCATCCGAGGCGCAGAGATCGCCATGGTTTTCCAGGAGCCGATGACCTCGCTGAATCCTCTTTACACGATCGGCGAACAGATTGCCGAATCGGTGCGCCTGCACCAGCATGTCAATCGTAAAGAGGCGTTGGAGCGGGCGCTAGAGATGCTGCTGAAAGTGCAGATCGCCGATCCCCGGCAGCGTTTAGGCGAATTTCCTCACCAACTGAGCGGCGGGATGCGGCAACGGGCCATGATTGCCCTGGCCTTGTCGTGCAATCCCTCCATTTTGATTGCCGACGAACCCACCACGGCTCTGGATGTGACCGTGCAGGCGCAAATCCTGGATTTGATGCGGGAGTTGCAACGGGATTTCGATTCTTCTATCCTTATGATCACTCACAACCTGGGCGTCGTCTCGCAGATGGCCGATGAGGTGGGCGTGATGTATCTGGGGCGGTTGGTGGAACATGCGCCGGTGCGGGAATTGTTTCATCATCCCTTGCACCCGTATACCGTGGGGCTGTTGAACTCGGTGCCGGTGTTGGGCCGCAAAGGCAAGAAGGTGCTGGTGCCCATCGAGGGGATGGTGCCTTCACCGATTGAAGAGATTCCGGGGTGTCCCTTTGCGCCCCGCTGTCCGAAAGTATTGCCTGTGTGTACCCAACAATCCCCCCTGTGGCGTGAGGTGGCCCCACAACACTTTGTTGCTTGTTGGCTTTTCGGGTTGTCAACGGATTGAGCGGATTTTTTATCAGCAGCTCGCACATCGTGAAAGAGTTTGTGCGGGCTAACAAGCGCATCCAGCCGACACGCTCCGCGTGCGGCTGATGCGCAAGCCGTTAGTGCGGCTGATTTACAACCCATCATCTGCTGAGTCTGTTGAAAAGACGGGGAAATTTTGTCATATACCTGGTATAACTATCAACTTTCAACCCTACACAAGGAGGTAAACCACATTTGAACATTTAGAGATTTTTTGAATAGTTTTTTCAGTAAAAACAATATATTCACATTAACTTTTGAGAGGAGTCAACCTATGAGAAAGTCTCTGTCCGTTACCATGTCTGTGTTGGTAATTTTGGCGACCTTGCTATCTGCCTGTGGTGGGCCTCAAACGGTGGAGGTCATCAAGACCGTAGAGGTCGTCAAGACCGTGGAGGTTCCCAAAGAGGTCGAGGTCGTCAAAACCGTCGAGGTCACCAAAGAGGTCGTCACGACCGTTGAAGTGGAAAAGTACGTGCTGGCCGGCGCAATCCCTTATCCCGAACCTGCGTTGATGGGCGGCAGCCGTGAACCTAAGACCTTCGACGTGAACGAGATGATCGAGTTCAAGAAATTCGATAAGTACTGTGAACCCGCCTGGGTCACTGAGAAAGTGAAGCGCGGCGAGCTTCCGCCCATCGAAGAACGCCTGCCCAAAGAACCCTTCGTGTGGAAGGAAGGCTTCATGTCCGATGGCATCGGGCAATACGGCGGCGTGTGGCGGGGCGTTTGGGCTGCCCCGACGGAAGGTTGGAACTGGGCCGCCGGCGTGAGCCAGGGCTGGTTCGGCATCGAAGCTGTGGTGCAGGAAGAGCCGATTCAAACCGGCGCGATGTTCCTGACCAAAGACGTCAGCCCGCTGCCACAACTGGCTAAAGGGTGGGAATGGTCCGCCGATGGTTATCAATTGACCATGCATCTGATCGAAGGGGCCAAATGGTCCGATGGGGTGGAGTTCACCACAGAAGACATTATGTTCCTGTGGGAAGACAACATCCTGGACCCGAACGTCAACTCGTGGACGCAGGCCAGCTTCTGGGAAATCGAGGGGAAGCCGATCAAACTGGAAGCCCTCGACAAATACACCCTGCTCTGGACGTTCCCCGTTCCTAAGCCGGTTGCGCAATTGTACAATATGACGAACCTGATCTTCTCGCCCGGTCCGGCCCACATTCTCAAGCCCCTGCATCCCAAGTACGGCGGCAAGGACTATCAGAGTTATCGGGACTCGCTCCCACCCAACAAGCTGCCGATCGTCACGATGGGGCCCTGGGTGCCGGTGGAATACAAGACCGATGAGTTTATGGTGATGCGCCGCAACCCCTACTACTGGAAGGTGGACTCCAACGGGTGTCAACTGCCCTATCTCGACGAAATGCAGTGGACCTACTCCAAGACGGGGACCACCCGCACCTTGAACACCATCGCCGGCACCGCCGATCATGCCAATGTGGAGAACCCCGAGACCTTCGACGAGACGGTCAAGCAGGCTTCCGATCCGAATGCGCCCTTCCGTGTGGAGTGGGGGCCTGAAACCTTGGGCTTCAGCCTGGAGCTTAACCAGGCGAAGTATACCGGCGTGCAGAACGATCACGATGCAGCCGTGCGTGAGCTACTCCGCGACGTGCGCTTCCGGCGCGCCTTGACCCAGGCCATTGATCGTGAGGGGCTGGCGCGCTCGCTCACCAACGGCCCCTTCTTCCGCCCCTGGCCCGGCGGGCTGTTCCCCGGCTCTCAGTACTTCGATCGCACCTCCGTCGTGTACTATCCCTTCTCGCCGGATACCTCGCGCGCGCTGTTAAAGGAGATAGGGCTGGAAGATACCGACAAAGACGGCATCCTCAACTGGACCACCGGCCCGATGGCGGGCAAGAATGTTGAAATTGCGTTGACCACCTGGGAAGACATCTCTGCCGGGGCCACCATGGGGCCGGCGCTGGTGTTGCTGTTCCAGGATATCGGCATCAAGGTCAATTTCCGCATCCTTACCAACATCGCCATGAACGAGGCGACAACCAACGGGACATGGGAAATGCGCATCAGCCGCCCCGGTCAGGTGTGGTCTACCCCCAACGTGCGCTGCAAAGACTTTGCGCCGGTGACGAAGGAGTTTGGCTGGCACCGTGAAGGCGACAAGCCCGAGGAATATGCCGACTTTGAAAAGCGTATGATGGAGATTTCCAATGCCTTCTGTCTGGAGACCGATTTCGCCAAGCAGAAAGAGCTGATGTACGAATACAATAAACTGCACACTGAAAACGTCTACTCGATCGGGCTGGTGGCGGGACGTTATGGGCTAATGTTGAACAAATACTTCAAGAATGTGCCCATCGGCACGCCGCCCTTCCTCTATCAATGGGACTTCAACAACTTCCTGCCCGAACAAATCTGGCTGGCCCCGGCAGAGCAAAACATCCTGGGGCAGAAGGAAATCTATCCCGGCAAACTGCCCGGCGTGGATTTCCCCTATCCCAACTTCTCTCAGTAACCGTCTGGTGGGGAGGGGGAGCCTTTCCCCCTCCCCATACTGCGTTCGTCTGAGGATGGAGCCGCTATGTTAGAGTATATCTTACGCCGTTTGCTGATCTCGATCCCCCTGCTGTTGGGGATCAGTGTAGTGGCGTTTATCATTATCCAGTTGCCGCCAGGGGATTTCGCTACCGCTTATCAGCAATATCTGATCAACCAGGCGAATATGTCCCCGCAGGAAGCCGAAAAGGCCGCCAATGAATATCGGAAGATCTACGGGCTGGATCAACCGGTCCCGATTCAGTATCTCCGCTGGATCAAGGGCATTGTCACCGAGGGCAAGTTTGGCTATTCCTTCGCCTATAAACAGGACGTGGCGCAGCTCATCGCTGAACGGTTGCCGCGCACGTTGTTTCTGGCACTGGCGGCGCACTTGATTTCAACGTTGGTGGGTATCATCATCGGCATTTATTCGGCCACGCATAAGTATAGCCTGGGTGATACCTTTGCTACCGTGTTCGCTTTTATCGGCACGGCGGCGCCGCGTTTCTTTCTGGCAATTGTGATCGTTTATTACCTGGTGATCCAGGTGAAATATCCGTATGTGAATCGTTTCGTTTCCCCACAATATGCTTTTGCGCCGATGAGCTGGGAAAAATTCCTGGATATCCTCAAATACTCGTGGCCGGTGATCGCCATTGCCGGCTTCGGCGGCGTAGCGCGTAACATGCGCGTCATGCGCGCCAATCTGTTGGATGTTTTGAACTCGCAGTATGTCACCACGGCGCGCTCCAAAGGGGTGCGGGAATCCCTGGTCGTCTACAAGCACGCCGTCCCAAACGCCCTGCATCCTATCATTATGTACCAGGGAACGGTCTTGCCGTATATGCTTCAGGGTGAGCTGGAAGCGGCCATCGTGTTGAACATGCCTTCGTTGGCGCCGATGTTCTATAGTTCTTTGGTCAACCAGGATATCTATGTTTCCGGCGGCTTTCTGTTTATCTACAGTGTATTGTTGGTCGTCGGCAACCTGATCGCCGATATTATGTTGTCGGTGCTCGACCCGCGAATTCGGCTTGGACAATGAGGCGTTTATGACAGAGCAGACATCAATGCTGGAGAATCGGCGGATTCATCCTGAAGAACACGAAAGTTACTTCAATCTGGTATGGCGCAAGTTTCGCAAGAGCCGGATTGCTATTGTAGGGGGGCTGATTGTACTGGCGCTGGCGGTTATGGCTATCTTTTCCAGTTTCTTTTCGCCCTACGATCCGGTCAAGCTTAATATGCGCAGCGGGTTTACTCCTCCTAGCCGCATTCATTTTACGGACATCAACGGCAGATTTTATGGGCGGCCCTTCGTGTACCAGTGGAAACAGGTGGTGGACGAGAATATGTATATGCATTGGGTGGAGGATACCAGCACCCTTTATTTTGTGAATTTTTTCGTCCAGGGTTGGGAGTACAAATGGCTGGGGCTGTTCCCCACCCGTCTACACCTCTACGGCGTTGCCGAACCCGGGACGATTTACATCCTGGGCACGGACAAATTTGGGCGCGATATTTTCGGGCGTATGTGCCTGGCGGGACGCATTTCGTTGGCGATGTCGTTGTTCGGCACGTTCATCAGCGTTGCGGTGGGGTCGGTGCTGGGGGTGATCTCCGGCTACTACGGGGGACGTTTTGACAATTATCTGCAGCGCTTTGTCGAATTTGTCCAGTCGTTCCCCCAACTGCCGCTGTGGATGGCGCTCGCGGCGGTCATCCCCTCGACATGGGATCAAATGGCGGTTTTCATCGCCATGTCTACTATTTTCGCCTTGCTGAGCTGGACATTGCTGGCGCGTGAGATTCGTGGCAAGGTTATGGCCATGCGCGAAACCGATTTCGTGCTGGCCGCGCGGGAGATGGGCGCCAGTGATATGCGCATCATCTTCTACCATCTCTATCCGAATACCCTCAGCCATACCATTGTCGTCCTCACATTGACCATTCCTTCGATCATCCTGGCCGAGAGTTTCCTCAGTTTCCTGGGCATCGGCATTCAGGAACCGCTGGTCAGTTGGGGAGTGATGATGCGCGAGGCCCAGACCATTCAGACCCTGGGGTTCAATCAATGGATTATAGCGCCGGTGTTGTTCATCCTCCTGGCGGTGTTGGGTTTCAATTTCCTCGGCGACGGGCTGCGTGATGCCGCCGATCCCTACTCGATCACTTAAACCGGGCGACAACGAGAGTAGCGTATGACCGAACCAAAACAGATACTTCTTGAAGTCAAGGACCTCAAACAATATTTTCCCATCCGTCGCGGAGCTTTTCGGCGTGAGAAAGGCTTTGTCAAGGCCGTAGACGGGCTGAGCTTCTTTGTGCGTGAAGAGGAAGTGCTGGGATTGGTAGGCGAGAGCGGTTGTGGCAAAACGACCGCCGGCCGCACTATCTTGCGCTTGTACGATCCTACGGGCGGCGAAATCTGGTACACGCGCCAGGACGGTCAGCGGATCAATATCGCCATGCTCAGCCAGAAGGAGATGAAACCCCTGCGGCGTGAAATGCGCATGATTTTCCAGGACCCCTTTAGCTCGCTGAACCCTCGCCGAACCGTCAAAGAGATCATCGGTGAGCCGTTGATTATTCACAACATTGCACGGGGACGCGAACTGGAAGCACGGGTCGCGGAATTGATGCAAGCCGTCGGCCTGGATCCGAATTACATGGAGCGGTATCCCCACGAATTTTCCGGCGGACAGCGGCAGCGCATCGGCATTGCCCGCACCCTATCGCTGAGTCCCCGGTTGATCATTGCCGATGAGCCGGTCTCGGCGTTGGATGTTTCCATTCAGGCCCAGGTTTTGAACCTGCTCCAGAACCTGAAGATGGAATTGGGGTTAACGATGATCTTCATTGCGCACGATCTTTCGGTTGTAGAGCACATCTCCGACCGTATTGCAGTTATGTACGTCGGCAAGCTCGTGGAACTTTCTACCACCGAAGCTGTGCTTTATCATCCCCAGCATCCCTATACCGAAGCATTGGTTTCGGCAATTCCACCTGCCGATCCGGACATTCACTTCAGCCGCATCAGACTTGAGGGCGAAGTGCCCAGCCCGGCCAATCCGCCGGCCGGCTGTGTTTTTCATCCCCGGTGTCGCTATGCTCAGGAACGCTGTCGAGTTCTCGAACCAACGCTTGTGGAAGTCGAACCGGAGCATTTTGTGTCATGTCACTTCGCCACAGAACTGCATCTACGAGGCATAGGAGGGAACAATGTCGCGTAAAGTGCGCCTCACGGCTGCAGCTATGTATATTTTCATCCTCGGCTGGGTGTATGCCGCCTTCACCGAAAAGGACGCGCCTTTGGTGCGTTTCCATTTCAGGCAATCGGTGGGGCTTTTGCTGGTTCTGCTGCTGGTGACGGGGGGCTGGTATGGGATAACCTGGCTACTCGCGTGGATTCCTTACGCCGGCATTCTTACTGGCGTCATAGCATTTGCGCTGGTGATAGCTGCCTGGGGCGCCGGTATCCTCTTCTGGATACTCGGCATCGTGCGCGCTTTGCAAGGGCGCTATGCCGCCCTGCCGTTAATCGGGCAATGGGCCCATCGCTTGCCTTTTTGAAGGAGTAGGAAGCAACAGGCTCTTCCGCCTTACTCCCTACTCCTTGCCTTTCAATCCCCGTAATACCCGCTCCACCGTGAAGGGGAAGCGGTTGTACCACACGCCGGTGGCGTTGCGCAGCGCGTGGTGGACGGCGGAAGCCACGGCGATAAAGGGCATCTCGGCCATACCGCGCGCACCCCACGGCCCGTTCTGCTCCGCGTTTTCGATGATGATGGGGATGACGCGCTGTGGGATGTCCTCAATGGTGGGCATCAGGTACGTGCTGAACGTGGTGGTCAGGGGATAGCCATCGCGCTGGATGAAGTTTTCCGTTGTGGCCCAGCCCAGCGCCTGAACGACACCGCCTTCGATTTGCCCTTCCAGCAAACGCGGGTTGATCGCCTGTCCCACATCGTTGGCGCAGGCGATTTTGGGGTAGGTACATTCGCCGGTCAGTGGGTCGACGACGACTTCCGCAGCGATAGCGACGTAGCCATAAGCGAAGTTGGGATCGCCGGAACCGGTTTGCGGGTCGATCTTGGTGGTTTTGGGCGCCAGGTAGGTGTATTCTGCTTTGGCCGGGCGTTCTTCGGCGCGCCACTTTTCCAACGCTGCCGCCGCTGCACCGCGCAGCGCATTGCCGATCATGAACGTCATCCGCGAGGCCGAGCACGATCCCGCACTGCCGGTGATTGCCGTGTCCATCGCTTCCAGGCGTACCTTCTCGAAGGGCAGCGCCAGCGCTTCTGCCGCCATCTGGCAGATGACGGTGCGCGTTCCCTGCCCTACATCGGAACTGGCGGCGTACACAATGGCCTCCTCGATATCCCCTCCTCCGCGTAGTTCGATGCCGGCCCAGGCGTTCTCCTGATAGCCGAACGAGTAGCCGATATTCTTGAAGCCCAACGCAATCCCCACGCCACGCCCAGGCCCGGTGACGGGCGCCCGCCAACTGCCGTTGACCCGTTCCCAGCCCAGGGCCTCCGCTACGGCGATGAGCGCCTGCTCCAAACCGCGGGCGTCGTCGGGCAAGGGACGGCCCCAAGGCATCGGTTCGCCGCTGCGGACGAGGTTGCGCAGGCGCAGCTCCACGGGGTCCATGTGCAACGCCTCGGCCAGCTTGTTCATCTGTGACTCGGCGACGAAGTTGCCCTGGGGGGCGCCGAATCCGCGAAATGCGCCGCCGGGGATGTTGTTGGTGTAGACGCCGAGCACTTCGGTCTTGACGTTGGGGATGCGGTACGGGCCGTTGATGGTCAACAGCGTGTTGCCCATCACCTTGTTCGTCGTGTAGATGTAGGCTCCGGCATCGGCGATGACTTGCGTCTCGGCAGCTAACAATGTCCCGTCTTCGGCGGCGGCCCACCGCGCGCGGACGAAAGCCCGGTGGCGTTTGTGGTGTCCTACAATGGACTCGCGGCGGCTCCATACGATTTTCACGGGACGTTGCAGCCGGTGTGCCGCGAGCGCCAGCACGATCTGTATGGACATATCCTCGCGTCCGCCGAACGCGCCACCGATGGCCGGATAGATCACGCGCACCTGCTCTTTCGGCAGCGCCAGGGCGTGGGCGATCTGCGCCTGGTCCTCGTGCGTCCACTGTCCACCGACGAGCACCGTCACACGGCCTTCGTCGTCGATGTAACCCAGGCCGGCCTCCGGTTGCAGGTAGGCGTGCTCCTGGCCGGGGATTTCATACTCAGCTTCGACGACGACAGCAGCCTGCTCCAGCGCCGCCTCCACGTCGCCGCGGTTGATGCGATGCCGCGAGGCGATGTTGCCATCGAAGACCAGTTCCGGGTGGATGTCGGTGCCGGGGTAGGGCGGATGCAAGCGCGGCGCGTCTGGCTTGAGCGCGTCGCGCGGGTCGGAGACGACGGGCAGGTCTTCGTATTCGACGGCGATCAGCGCAACGGCCTGGGCAGCGATCTCCTCCGTCTCTGCGACGACCGCCGCCACCTGGTCACCGACGAAGCGCACGATATCTTGCCCTTCGTGCCCCCCCTTAATCCCCCCCGAGGGGGGGGAGACAGTCTCCCCTCCTGTGGGGGGGACGGAAGGGGGGGGAGGCCCAACCAGCACCGGCTGGTCGGGATATTGCAGGCCATACTCATTCACCGGCACATCCCGCGATGTGAAGACGGCAACGACGCCGGGCAGCGCCTCTGCCGCTGTCGTATCCACGCGCAGCACGCGCGCGTGGGGCCGTCCGGCGAACAACAGCTTCATATACAGCATCCCGTCCATCACGAAATCGCCGGGATATGGCGCATCGCCCGTCACTTTCGCGCGGGCGTCAATGCGGGGAACCGATTGGCCGACGACGTTATATTTCATACGCTACCTTCCCTCTTGTAAAAATCGTCATCGTAATTCACCCTCGAAATTTGGCTTGTGCGGGATCACACTCCCGCGTTCATAGAGCACTTTGCCCTCTCCTAACGCCGGACGCAAAATCGTCCCTACCAGACCGCCCCGTCGCTCGATCTCATCCGGTGTAGTCACGATGATGTCCTTGCTGACGGTGAAATTCACCAATGCGCGGCGAACCTCAACCGCCGCTTCGCGCTTGTTGGTGACTTCTGGCAACACGACGAGCAAATCCACATCGCTCCACGGGCCAGCATCGCCGCGCGCCTGCGAACCGAACAGGATGATGCGCAAGGGATCGAACTGTTGCACAATCCGCTCGGTCATCGCGGCGATCACGTCTTCTGTGGCATTATCTGGCATTGCTGACATTTTCCTGTGCCTCTGACGGTCTCGCGTACATCTGACGAACCGTGGCACGCATATCGTAGAAAGAAGCCCACTCCATAAATTCAGCAGAATCCCCCAATTCCCCTGCTTCGTAACGCCGGTAAAATTCATCTGAAGGCATTTGAAAATCTGCTTCCAACGCACGCAAGCGTGCATCCAAATCTACCGACTCGCGCCGTGCGCGTTCCAGTTCAATGGGTATGTGTTTGTCCACCGCGCGTTCGTTTACCTGGCTTTGATTCCACATCTGAATAAACCACGACTTCTATACCATATTCCCTCGCCAGTGGTTCGAGGACGGAGTCGCCTTTTGTGCAGATTGCGACTGATCGAATAGATGCGGGCTGAAATCTCTCCATAAGGCGCGCGGAGAAAACCGCTTGGCCAAGAAGGTACATCCCCAACCTCGCAGCTTTAGTTTGAATCACTACGATGTGTTTTCCCTCGAGGACCACACCTTCTGCCGTTTGACGCTCGAATGGATCACCGATGATGATAATCCCATCAATGAGCCGTTTTCCTCGATCTGGCCCGCCCGGAACTGCCAGGAATTCCTCAACGAGTGTCCCTCCGGTCTCCTGCCAGTACCTCCTGGTCAACGGGGTTTCGAGTTTACTCATTTTATCACGCTCCGCGCGTCTCTAACTGCAAAATCCGTCGCAGCACGGCGACGGTGCTGGCGTAGGTGGGGTCCATTCCGAAATACGAAAGATTGTGCGCGCCGAGATTCTTGCCCTTGCTCATCGGGGTATCCGAAGCGTAGTGCAAAATGCCGATTTCAAAGGGGACGCGGTAGAGGTTGACGATCTCGTTGATAGGGTAGCGGCGCGGACGGATGAATTCGTAGAGCGCAGAGAGGTACGGACCGCCTTCCATTTCGACGTCGGTGTAGCCGGCGTCAAGAAAGCCCTCCATATAGGCCCGGTTCTGCAAGAAGGTGCCCCACACGGCAATCGCGCGTTGGTTGTCCAGCACGTCACCGTAGACCAGGTAGGGCGCCACGTCGCTGGCGGTGAAGACGTTGCCGAACAGGTACGTGTTTTGGGAGTGCTCGTCGTAGATGGTATTGGGAATGAGAACGTCGCCAATGCGCCCGTTGAGCGTGGCGGCTTTGCCGATGACGTAAGCGCCCCGCAGCTCGCCGATGTTGACGGCCACGCGCGTGAGCAGATGATAGGCCGCAAAGCCGAGTGGGTAATCGATGTTGAGGATCACCGCCCGACTGTCGCGCAACTGTTCCAGGGGCAGGTCTTGCAGGCGCGGATCGACGTCTTCCGGTTGTAACCGTCCCAGTTCGATCACCTGGACTTCCAGGTCGAACGTGTGCTGGCTGGGCACGCGCGTGATGCCGTGGGCAGTCTCGTAGGCTTTGCGCGCGGCGCGCAGGTCGGCGCCTTCTTGCGTGTTGAGATAGTTCCGCATCACGTAGTACAGGAAATTCGCCCAGTTGCTCGGCACCTCGCGGCGGCGGATGCGCTCGGCTTCCGCACTCAAAGCGGGGTCCGCGCCGGATTCCAAATATGCCAGCAACCGCTCTTCGTGGCGCAGGGCGAATCCGGTGAGCATGTTGACCAGGCTGTGGGTGTTGCTGGAGACGAAATACGTGGGGCGGGCCGAGAGGTCGAAATCCAGGTGCGCGTTGACGCGGTTCCACCACTGCTGCGTCGCGCGGCGGTAGGCGATGTGCGAACCGGCCAGCAGGCTGACCGCCATCCGCTTGCGGTGATCTGCGATGCGGCACAACAGTTCCGGGAAGGCTTCTTCCCAGACCTGGCTGAGACGTCGCCAGTCGCGGGGTGATAGTTGCAGCACCTGGCGCGTTTCTTCCATCAAGGCCGTGTCAGAAGGCGCGTTTGGCTCCCATGTCGCTGCCCACTCGCGTAGACGTTGTCCCAGGCCGGCTTGCAGGCCGATCAGGTCGTGCATCTTATTCCACTCGATCTGGAATGCCGTCAGCGTCGGCACGATGTCGTCCACGTCGGAGATGCTGGCGATGTAGGCCGCCAGGGTCTCTTTTCCATCAAAGAACATGGGCCGCCGCCGGGCCTTCGCCGTGACGTGTTGCCAGGATTCGACGTCGGGATAACCGCGCCGCTGAAAAACCTCTTCACTTTGTCCCATCAACACGAGGCGCGTGTCGAGGATACAGCGCGGCAGGCGCAGGCTGCCGTAGATGAAGGCGGACATGTCCGGTTTTTGCTTGCCCGCCGCCGTGTGCAGCAGGGACTTCATCGCAATGTGCGTTTCTTCCAGCGTGCGAATCTGCACCGCATCGGTGGTGCGTAACAGCGAGTAATACGTGCGGGCATAGAGGGTGATTTGATCGGTGCCCTTCTTCGGAATGTTGCGTTTCATTGCTTTTCGGCTGCCTTCTCCACAGCGCGGATGATTTTGTAATAGCCGGTGCAGCGGCAGAGGTTGCCGCTCAACGCGGTCTTGATTTGCTCGCGGGTGGGATGTGGCATTTCTTCCAACAGTTTGGCGGCGCTCATCACGAAGCCGGGCGTGCAGTATCCGCATTGGACGGCGTCTTCGTCAATAAATGCCTGTTGCACGGGATGCAATTCGCCGTCCTTGTCGAGACCTTCGATGGTAGTGATGCTTGCGCCGTGGGCGCGTGGCGCAGGCGTAAGGCAGGCGAGCGTCGCCATGCCATCGAGCCAGATAGTGCACGCGCCACATTCGCCTTCTTCGCAGCCGGGTTTCGAGCCGGTCAATCCCAGGTCATCGCGCAGCATGTGCAACAGCGTCTTGCCGTTCGCGCCCTGCACCGAGACGTTCTCGCCGTTGACGACGCACTGGATCGGTTCGTCGCCGCCGGTGTGGTGGGCGATCATCGGGCCGCGCAACTTGGGCGAGCGTTTGGCCTTGCCCCACAGTCGCACCATAGCGTCGGGTGAAGGTAGACCCAGGCGGGTATCCCCTGCGCGGATCGCTTCCAGCCCGCGTTGGACGAGCGCGCTCACTTCCTCGGTGCGGAACCATGCCGAACCGCGCACATCGTCGATAGGCCGTGCGGCCTGCGCGGCCAGCCGGGCCGCTTCGGCGATGCGTCCGGCATCGAGCGGCCCGCCCTGCAGGGCGGCTTCGGCCTCTGATGCGCGGATGATTGTCGGCGCGACGCTGCCCAGGGCAATCCGCGCGCAGGTGACGTTCTGGCGTTCGTCCAGCTTCACCACTATGGCGACGTTGGTCACAGCAATCGCCAAAATACGGCGCAGTCCCAGTTTGAGGTACACCCCACGCTCGTTCGCGGTCAAGGGGGCGAACATCAGGTCGACAACCATTTCATCCGGCTCCATCACCGTGCGGCGGACGCCGGTGTAATAATCGGCAAGGGAGACCGTCCGGTCGCCGCGCGCGCTGCGCAAAAGGAGGCGCGCCCGCAGCGCGCGCAAGGCGGTGATCGTGTCGTTGGCAGGCGAGGCGGTGACGAGGTTTCCCACGATGGTGCCGCGGTTGCGAAGCGCCGGTGCGCCCACCCACCAGCAGGCCTGTGCCAGCGGTGGTGCCTGCTCCTGAAGCAACGGTGATGTAGCAGCCTGCGCGTGCGTCACCATCGGCCCGATGTGGATGAGGCCATCGTGCCCCATGCGGATTTCGTCCAGGCCGGCCACGCGTGTCACGTCGATGAGCACCGGGGGCGTGCGCGCTTTATTTTGCATCTCCACGATCAGGTCGGTGCCACCTGCCATAATCCGCGCCTTCTCTTTATGCTCGCGCAGCAGCCGGACGGCGTCATCCAGATTCGTTACAGTGTAGTAAACGTCCCAAAGGGCCATAGGTAACCTCGAATATGGAATCATGAATCACGAATCATGAATCACGAATCATGAATCACGAATCATGAATCATAAATGTGTAACACGCATCACGCATCATGATTCATGATTCATGATTCATGATTCTTTTTGGCTTGTTGGTGCAGTTTTTAGTTCGGTCATTAGCAGAGCGATTACCTCGTCCAATAGATTCAACCGGTGGTCGAGCACTTCAGATGAAAGTAGAGGCTGTGCACGACGATACCATCCTTTGCTTTCACGTGCGGAGCCAAGAGAAATACGCAGGAAATAAGCACGGTCTTTCCCAAAACCCCGGCCATATCCCTCTTCGATGTTAGCGGAAATCGATCCAACGCTACGAATAAGTTGGTGCGCCACGGCGTTGCCCAACGGGTGCTTTAACAGCCCCTCACAGTCTTGCCAGCACACGTCGTAGAGAAACAACGCCTTGCGATACCCATAGAACTTCCACGCAACTTCACGTTCGATTTGCGGCATAACATTTGCAACCCAATCCTCATACCGCACAATGCACCTCGTAAATCGTGAATCTCGAATCATGAATCTCGAATCATGAGTCATGGATTCATGATTCATGATTCATGATTCATGATTCATGATTCTCTTAACTTCTCGCACGATGTAGAGCGGCCGGTCGCGGACTTCGTCGTAGATACGGCCGATGTATTCGCCCAGGATGCCAATGCCGAGGAGTTGGACGCCGCCCATGAAGAGGACGAGGCTGGCAGTGAGTCCCTGCCCGGCCAAAGGCGCGGAACCGCCAAGCCGGATGATGAACAGGACAAGGGCCAACAAGATGCCCAATCCTACCGCGCCCGCGCCGAACCATTGCGCCAGCTTGAGCGGGAAGATGGAGAAGCCGGTGATGGCGTCCAGCGCCAGGCGGAACATCTTCTTGAACGGGTACTTTGTCTCGCCGGCCGTGCGGGCGTGACGCTTGTACGGCACGCCGGTCTGCCGGAAGCCGATCCACGAGACCATGGCCCGCACGAAGCGGTGCCGCTCGCGCATCCGCTTGAGCGCGTCTAGCGCGTTGCGGTCCAGCAGGCGGAAGTCCCCGGCTTCCATCGGGATGATGACATCCGTGAGCGCCTGGATGATGCGGTAGAACAGCCGCGCCGTGAAGAGCTTGAACCACGTTTCGCCTTCGCGCTCGGCGCGCACGGCGTAGACGACCTCGTACCCCTCACGCCATTTGGCAATCAAGTCGGGGATGACTTCCGGCGGGTCCTGTAAGTCCGAGTCAATGACGACGACGGCGTCGCCGCGCGCGTGATCCATCCCGGCGGTGATGGCAATCTGGTGGCCGAAGTTCCGCGCGAAGTGGATGACGACGACATGCTCCGGGTCCTGCGTGTGAATGGCGTCCATCAGCTCCGGCGACCTGTCGCGGCAGCCATCGTCGATAAGCACCAGTTCCCAGGGTTCGCCCACACCCTCCATCACGGCGCGGACACGCTGATAGAATTTTTCGACGAGTTGTTCTTCGTTGTAAACCGGCGCGACAACCGAAAATCGTGGATTCATATACACCTCATACATCGATTATGGTCTGCGTGGGCGCGGTCAGAGACCGGCCCGAGCCAAGATTCACCTAACAGAAAGCGCCAAACGCCAAGCTGTATCTGTTGACGTTTGACGCTTGACTGATTTAAGTATACACATTCCTGCGCGGCGTGCAACCGTAAGCCAGACCTGACAGGTTTTCTGAAACCTGTCAGGTCTGTACAGGGGTCTTACTTCAATAACCCCACCCGCGCGTTGAACTCCTCGATTAAAGCGTCCATCGCCTCAATTTGCGTCTGGAAGCTCGTCCAGTAATCGTCCTGGTACCACTGGCGCTGGATTTCATCGTAGGTCTTGCCTTGCTGTTCGACCCAGGTGTAGTATTTGAGATTGTGGACACGTTTGCGGTCGGGATAGGTCAGCTCGGCCATGTTGTCGGTGGATTCGCCGAGCAGGTATCGCTCGTAATCGGCGGCGGCGTCGAGTTCGGTATAGTCCCCGTGCGCCTCGCGCAGTTCGCGGATGCGGCTCTGATACAGTTCCATCGAGTCGGTCCACACGGTGAGGATGACGTCTTTGCTCGTCAGCTCGTACCACTTCGCCATCTTGATCGCGCCGAGCACGTTTGCTACGCTGGAAATGCCCATCAAGTCCAGTTGCTCTACTACCTCTGCCGGAACGCCGCGCCGTTTGAGATACGCGCGCCCTGCCGGTTCGTTGAACAGGCGGATCAGGTCAATGGTGGCCTGGTCATCAATGGCGGTGACGAGGTCGGTGTTCTTGACGTTGTGAATCCACGGCACGTGCTTGTCGCCGATGCCCTCGATGCGATGCGCGCCGAAGCCGTTGAGCAGCAGCGTAGGACATTGCAGCGCCTCGCTGGCGACGATTTTGCTGGTGGGAAAGCGCTGTTTCAGATAATCGCCGCACGCAATCGTGCCGCCGGAGCCGGTGTTGGAGACGACGCCGGCGTAACGGTCGCCTGGCTTCAGCACCTCTGCCAGCACCTCCTCCATGGCATGCCCGGTGATTTCGTAGTGCCAGAGGTAGTTGCCGAATTCCTCGAACTGGTTGAAGATGAAGATGTCGTCGCCGCGCTCGCGGGTCAGTTCGTGGCACTTGTCAAAGATTTCCTTCACATTGGATTCCGACCCCGGTGTGGCAATCACCTCGCCAGAAACCTTGCGCAGCCACTCGAAGCGCTCGCGGCTCATCTCTTCGGGCAGGATCGAGATCGCGTCGCAGGCCAGCAGTGCGGAGTCGTAAGCGCCGCCCCGGCAGTAGTTGCCGGTGGAAGGCCACACGGCTTTTTGCTTCGTCGGGTCGAACTGGCCCGTGACCAGGCGCGGGACGAGGCAGCCGAACGCCGCGCCGACCTTGTGCGCGCCCGTGGGGAACCATTTACCCACCAGCGCAATGATGCGCGCTTCGACGCCGGTCAGTTCGTGCGGCAGCTCGATGTAATTCACGCCGCCGAAACCGCCGCCGTGGGCTTTCGGCTCGTTCTTCCACGTGATGCGGAACAGGTTGCGCGGCGTGATGTCCCACAGACCGATGTGCGCCAGTTCCGCCTTGATGCGATCCGGGATCAGCGCCGGATTCTTCTGCTGCGCGAACGTGGGGATGATGATGTTGCGCTCGCGCGCACGTTGTACCGCGTGTTCTAGTCCTTCTGGATGAATCGTTAAGTCAATCATAGTGTCTCCTTAATCAAAATGTGAATAGTGATGAGTAAGGAGTAAGGAGTAAAGAGTAAAGAGTAAAGAGTAAGAGATATTCATTACCCATTACTCATTACCCATTACTCATTACCCATTACTCTTTACTCATTACTCATTACTCATTACTCATTACTCATTACCCATTACTCATTCCCGCTTCAAGAAATGCGATCAGTCCCAACAGCCCGCCCCAGTGATAGAAAGCGTCGCTGCTGTGGACGTCGCACCCTGCACCGGTGTCGGCATTGTAGTTTTCGTGGACGTGACCGTGCTCGCGCCACTCCTTGAGCAACAGGCGGACGGACTTCTTCGCCAGGTCGGCGCGGGCTTGCGGCAGGTCGTAATTGCGCAGTCCCAGGTAAACCAGCAGGTTCATCGGCGCCCAGATGCGCCCGCGCCAGTATTCCTGATCGGGGTAAGCCGGGTCGTTGCGGGCAATCGAGGGCAAAATCCACTCGCCCCAGAATTCGGCGGGATTGTAGAAATGCTCGGCCATCATCCGCTGTGCTTGCTCTGGCGTGGCGGCCTGGCCGAGGAGCGCGTAGAAGTTGGTCGGCGACAGGCGCGGGCTGGATTCGCCGGTGTCGGTGCGATGGTTGAGGAAGATGCCGGTCTCTTCATCCCACAAGGTTTGCAACGCCGCGCGGAACGTCGCCGCCCGCGCGCGCAGTTCGGCGGCTTCGGCGGTTTTGCCCAACACGTCGGCGATGTCGGCCAGCGCCTCGCAGTCCATCACGTACATCCCGTTAAGGCCCACGTCGGCCAGTTCCATCAGATGCGTCTCAGCGTTGAAAGGCACGTCGTCGTACATCGGCGAGTTATCAAGGCCGGATTCAAAAGCCGCGCCTTGCCAGTCGTGGACGCTGTGTACCTCGAAGTGCGCGTCGGCGACCGGTTCGTAGGGATCGGATCCCCAACAGAGTAAGCCGCTCGCGTGCCGCCGGTATTCCGGCCACCAGCGATTCCAGGTCAACAAATCGTCGAAGACCTCTTGCAAGAACCACTCGCCGCCGTGTTTGCGGTAGATTTCACGCACCGCCATAGAGCCAACCGGCGGCTGCGAGCGGTCGCGGCTCTTGACGTTGTACACGCTGCCGAAGTTCGGCACGAAGCCGCGCTCGGTATGCTCGCGGGTGATCTCGATGGCGTTGGCGTAGGCCAGGTCGGGGTTATCCAACGCCGCCATCAACGCGGCAAAGTACGTATCCCAATCGAAGAGCACGTAACCGCCCCACCCGATGTTCCAGATGCGGCTGACGGGCGACACGACGCGGTCGCGCTCCGGCTCGTAGATCGTATCCCAGGCCAGGCACGTCTGCATGGCGGCGTAGACCTCGGCCAGGTCGCCATAGGAGGCCACGTCCGCCAGATGCGCGGCCTTGTTGCGCTCCAGAATGGCCTGGATGTCCGCCAGGCTGCGCCGCTTGCCCGTGGAGATGCCCACCGGCCCATCGAGCGGCAGCGCCAGATAACCGGTTTGCGCGGGGATGTACGGGTCCTCGACGGGCTTTGCGGTGGTGAAAACCATCAGCGCATAGCCTGGGAGATAACCCACGAGAAAGTCAGCTTCTCGCGCGACATAACCTTGTCGGTTCCACAACATCCCCGGCTCCACGACGACAAGCGGCGTCTTGCGGTGCTGCGTGCGCGGCGTGACGAGCAGGACCAGATCGTTTCCGTCGGTGCCGCTTTGCACGAACACCTCAAGCCCTTGCCAGCGCAACGTCAATTCAGTGTAACTGCCGTCGTAAGTGCGCAGGCCGGGATGAATTTGCTCGGCGTTCGGGTCTTTCTGGCCGATGAAGGCTTCTTTGAGATAGCGCCGACTCGCGTAGTCCTTGAAACCCAGGTTCAGCGCGAACCCTTCCGGCAGCAGCACGTGCGAGAGCACACTGCGCGTGTTCCACGTATTCCAACCCTGCGCGAGGCGGGTTTTGAGATCAGCGTAAGAAGTCATAGATATCCTTCCCAAAATTTCTCAACAGGAGTTAATCCGTTAAAATCCGTTCAATCCGTTGACAAAATGCTTACCAGTACGTTAGCGATGACAGCGCCGATGAATGTTCCGGCAGTATTCAACAGCCAGTCGTTGAGGTCGGCGAAGCGACTTGGGAGCGTGCTTTGCAGCAGTTCAATAGCCGCGCTCAACCCCGCACCAACGGCAGTCGCTGTCAGCAACCGCGTCTCACGGGGCTTGTCCGCCAGCGCCAACGCCGCCGCCGCGCCAAGCGGCACAAAGACGACGATGTTCCCCAGAAAACCAATCAGGAACGGGATCGAGATTCCTTGCGCGGCAGCAGGTATCGTGATGACGGTCAAATCGGCGGTAACCTGCGCTTGCGGGCGCAACGTCATCCACAACAGCCAGGCTGCGACGGCAACAACCACCAACCACCAAAAGTATCGTCGAGTCATTGTGACTCATAAAACGTGAAACATGAAACGTAAAACGTAAAACGTAAAACGTAAAGCGTAAAGCCATTACGTTTCACGTTTTACGCTCTCATAATGGCTTTCACCGCCTCCAGGTTCGGCGCGACAATCGGCGGTTGCGCCACGGTCTTCATCGCGCTGCCGATATCCTTGAGGCCGGAGCCGGTAAGCAGGACGACGATGCGCTCTTCGGGAGCCACCAGCCCTTTCTCCACGGCCTTGACCAGCCCGGCGTAGGCTGCCGCCGCCGCCGGTTCGCTGAAGACGCCGGTGTTGCGCGCGATGACGGGGATCGCGTCGAGAATCTCCTGGTCGGTAACGCGCAGGTACGCCCCGCCCGTCTCGCGGACGGCGGCGAGTGCCTTGTTGCGGTCGCGCGGCAATCCGGCGCTGATGCTGTCGGCAAGCGTGTCGGCGGGCTGCGGTGTCATCTCCCAGCCTTGCAATCCGCGCTCCCACGCATCCACCAGCGCGGATGAGCCGGCCGCCTGGATGCCCATAATCTTCGGCATTGCGTCAATCCACCCGAGCGCCAGCAGGTCGCGGAAGCCCTTGTAGATGCCGCCGATGATGCAGCCGTCGCCCACGGGGACGAAGACACGGTCGGGCGCGGTCCACTTCCCCTCGCCCTGGTAGAGCGAGTGGCCGGGCGTGAGCGTCAACTGCTCGCAGATTTCGTAGGCGGCGGTTTTCTTGCCTTCGGACATATAGGGATTGTAGGCGGTGTTGCGGTTGTACCAGCCGAATTCTTTGGCGACTTTGAGCGTCAGCTCGAAAGCATCGTCGTAGGTCCCGTCCACCAGCAGCACGCGCGCGCCGTAGATGAGGTGCTGCGCGATTTTGGCGGGCGGCGCGGTCTTCGGCACGAAGATGACAGCTTGCAGGCCCACGCTCGCCGCCAGCCCCGCCAGGGCCGCCGCTGCGTTGCCGGTGCTGGCGGTGGTGACGATTTCCGCACCCGCTTCCCGCGCTTTGACGACGGCCATCGCCGACGCGCGATCCTTGAAGGACGCCGTCGGGTTCACGCCGTCGTCCTTGATCCAGACGTTTTTCAAGCCTGACAACTCGGCCAGGCGCGGCGCGGCATAGAGGGGCGTCCAGCCCACGCGCAACGGCGGGACGGGCGAATCCGGTACGACGGGCAGCAGCGGTTTGTAGCGCCAGATGCCCATATCGGTGGGACTGTGCGCAAGCTGCATAGGGGAGAAGCCGGCTTTGATCGCCGCGTAATCGTACATCACATCCAGAATGCCATCGTCGCCGTGTTTGGGGCAGACGTAGTCAACTTCGTTTACGGCGTATTCCGCGCCGCAAATCGTACACTTGAGTCCCAGTACATGATCCATCGTTTATTTTCCTTGTAGAGCTTTCTCGAAGGCTTCTGCAACAGCGGCATCCATACCGACAATCTCGGCCAAAACGCGCACCGGGGAAGGCAATGGCGTTTGCCAGAGCCAGGCAATATCCAGCCAGAAACCGGGAATGGTCAGAGCGTCGTAACGTCCGGCATGGCCGCTAAAGCGCAGGGTGTAATAATCCGCCTGCAATTCGTAGAATTCGGCTTGCTGGCGTTGTGGGTCAATCAGCCAGTACTCCGGAATGCCGCCTTGCGCATATTCGTAGAATTTTTCGCCTCGGTCGCGTCCAACGCTTTCCGGTGAGACAATCTCGATGACCAGATCGGCCGGCCCATCCAGATGAGTCGGCTTGAGTCGGTCCAGGTGTTCTTGTTTGACGAACAACAAGTCTGGTTCGCGTCCATTTCTGAGTTTCATCTGAAATGGCGCGCTCCGCACGACGCCCAAATTGCGGGCCTGGATGTAAGCGCGCAATATCGTAGTCAGAAAATCGGCAATATCCTGGTGTTGGTTGCTCGCTGGCGACGTCATCACAATTTCTCCGTTGACCCATTCGGCTAAGGTGTCTTCATCAACCCAGGAGAGGAATTCGGTGTAGGTTAGCGGGGCTGTTTTGGCAGAGTGCAGCAGCCATTCGCCTAAATAATGCAGCGTTCCGGTGTCTAATCGGGGACGCGCCGCAGTTGCAGAACGCACGTCAGTAGTTTGTTCTGTCATCGTCTGTGCCCTCCTTCCCCTAGATAACTTTCCCATATAAAGATTGGGTGAATCCAGTATAAACCGGTTTCACTCAATCTTCAAATCGGCATATCAGGCGGGATCAGGGATGATCCGGGTACCTGTTTCGCCGCGCAAGGCGGGGATGATGTGCGCGGGGTCGGTGATCAGCGCCTCTTTGCCGCCGGCGTCGAGATACCAGAGGATCGCTTCGATCTTGGGCAGCATGCTACCCTTGGCGAAGTGGCCCTCGGCGATGTACTGGCGGGCTTCGGAGGCCGTCATCACGTCAATGCCTTTCTGTTCCGGCGTGTTGTAGTTGAGGTAGACCTTTTCGACGGCGGTGGAGATGAGGAACAAATCCGCGTTGATCTTCTGCGCCAGCAGCGACGAGGCGTAGTCCTTGTCAATGACGGCGGCCGTGCCGTAGTAGTTGCCATGCTCGTCCTCGATGACGGGGATGCCGCCGCCGCCCACCGTAATCGCGCAGATGCCCTGGTTGAGCAGCGCCTGCACCACGTCAATTTCGATGATCTCTTTGGGCAGCGGCGAAGCCACCACGCGCCGCCAGCCGCGCCCGGCGTCTTCGACCACCGACCACCCTTCCTCGGCCACGCGGCGTTGCGCTTCGGCCTCGTCCATAAAGCCACCGATCGGTTTGGTGGGATGCTGGAACGAGGGATCGTTTTTATCCACCAACACCTGGGTAATCACGGTGGCGACACTTTTCTTGATCTTGCGATGATAGAACTCGTTGTTGAGGTTTTGCTGCAAGGCATAGCCGATCGCCCCTTGCGAGTCCGCGCCGCAAACGTCCAGCGGCACCTCATGCATCCCGGCGACTTTGTGCGCGATCTCCGAGCGGCGCAGGATGAAGCCCACTTGCGGCCCGTTCCCATGCCCAATCGCCACGTCCCATCCCATTTCGATCATATCGGCGATGTGGTGGCATGTTTCTTTCGCCGCCTGGTATTGATCCTCTACTGTCTGGTGGTTTTTATCCTTGATCAGGGAATTGCCCCCGATTGCAATCACAGCCCATTTTCGTTCGCTCATAGAAGACTCCTTAGTTGAAAGTTGAAAGTTGAAGGTTGAAGGTTGAAAGTCAGGTTGCTGCCAAGACAACCTTTAACTTTCAACCTTCAACTTGTAACCGAGTTACCACATCGTCAGCGCCATCACTGCCTTCTGCGCGTGGAGGCGGTTTTCGGCCTGGTCGAAAACGACGGATTGCGGACCGTCCATCACTTCGCTGGTCACTTCGATGTCGCGGTCGGCGGGGAGCGGGTGCATGTAGATCGCGTCCGGCTTGGCGACGGCCATCTTGGCGGCGTCGGTGATCCAATCCTTGTACTGATCCTGAATGCGCTTGCCCTCGGCGGGATCGGCGGTGGTCAGCAGCGGCCCCCACGACTTGGCGTAGACCACGTCCGCGTCCTCGAAACCCTGCTTCATGTCATGGACGATGTCGAAGGCGGTGCCGTACTTGCGGGCTTGCGCCTGCGCCTGTTCCACGATCTCCGGCATCAGCTTGAATTCCGGCGGATACGAGAGCGTCACGTCCATACCGAAGCGCGGCATTTGCAGGATGAGCGACTGCGGCACGGAGATCGGCTTGAGGTACGAGGCGGCATACGCCCACGACACGACGATGCGCTTCTTGCGCAGGTCGCGGCCTTTCTTCTCCATGATCGTCATCAAGTCGGCGAGACATTGGAAGGGGTGATAGATGTCGCACTGCATATTCAGCACCGGGCAGCGTGCAGCTTCCGCCACACCGTTGATGTAGGCGTTGCCGGAGCCCCAGTCACAGTGGCGAATGGCGAGGCCGTCGAAATACCGGCCAAAAATCTCACCGATCTCTTTGGGTGTGTCGCCGTGGGCAATTTGGGTCGTCTTGGAATCGATGAACGCGCCATGCCCACCCAACTGCGCGATCCCCGCCTCGAACGAGCCGCGGGTGCGCGTGCTGCTGAAGAAGAACAACATCGCCAGCACTTTGTCGCGCAAATAGGGGTGCGGTTCACCCAGCGCCCGCTTGCGCTTCAAGTCCCAGGCGACTTCTAGTACGGTTTCCACTTCCTCTTTCGTGAAGTCCAAATCTCCAATCAAGTCTCTACCACGTAAATTTGTAATCATTTTGACCTCCTTGGAAATAAACCGCTAATCTCGCTAATCTACGCGAATCTTTCTTGAAGATTAGCGAAAATTCGCGTGATTCGTGGTTAAAATTTTCTCCTCGCTGTGTGGAATCCCACATGGAGACTCCTTCGGAAATAAACCGCTAATCTCGCTAATCTACGCGAATCTTTCTTGAAAATTAGCGTGATTCGTGGTTAAAATTTTCTCCTCGCTGTGTGGAATCCCACATGGAGACTCCTTGAAAAACAGGGATCACATAGATTGGTAACTAGGGATTAGGGTTTCCAATCCCTAATCCCTGCTCACTCATCTCTGTTTTTACTCCATTGCTCCTAAAACGAGCGCGAGCAGCGCCATGCGCATCACCACGCCGTTGAACGCTTCCTGCCAGTAGCGCGACCAGCGGGTGATGTCCACGTCGGTGGGGATTTCGTCCATGCGCGGCAGCGAGTGCAGCAGGATCGCGTCGGACTTGGCTTTCTTCATCAACAGCTCGCGGGTGATTTTGTAGTTGTCGGGGGTGAAGCCGGCGTCGCCCTTGCGCTCGTCGCGGGCCTTGGTGTAGTCCGGCTGCATCACCGGCTCGACGAGGATGACATCGGCAGTGGCAATCGCCTGTTCGACGTGTTCCGCTTCCTTGAAATCCAGCCCATACTGGCGGAAATCAGCCTTGTAGCTCTCCGGCATCTGCATATCGGGCGAGTTGTCGAAGAGCGCGTTGGCGGGCGGGGCCACGAACGTGATCGGGCAATCGAACTGCGTCAGCGCGTAGCCCAGCGAGTGCATGGTGCGCATCCGCATGTCGCCAACGGCCAGCCAGCGCAGGCCGTCAATGTGGCCTTTTTCGCGCAGCACGGTGTAGAGGTCGGTGAGGATTTGCGTGGGATGTTCGCCCCAACCGTCGCCGCCGTTGATGATCGGCACGCTGGCCCACTTTGCGGCTTCGTGCGGCGCGCCCTGCTGGAAGTGGCGCATCACGATCACGTCGCCGTAGAACTCCAGCATCTTCACCGTGTCCTTGATGGACTCCTGGTACCAGTCGCCTGCGCGCGTCATTTTGGCATCGGAGAAGCCGGTGACGTGCCCGCCCAGGCGGTGCATCGCGGCCTCGTGCGCCAGGCGCGTGCGCGTGGAAGGCTGATAGAATGCCGTCACCAGCGTCTTCTCGGCGAGCATGTCTACATTGCGACGCTCACGCGCAATCGGCTCCATTTCTTCGGCGATCTCGAAGACGTGGAAGAACTCGTTACGTTCAAACTCTTTGAGAGATAAAATGTCACGACCCATAAAACTACGCATCTTGAAAACCTCCTGTTGGTTAATTTGATTAGTTTTGAAGTCAGGTAGTCGAGTAGTCTTGTCGTCGCTCGATTGCGGGACTCTCTGACTATTGGACTATTTGACTCTCTGACTATCTAACTACCTTCCGTATCACGTGAAATTTGTAATGGCCGGGGACAAAGTAGCTGGTTGAGTAATCCACGATCTTCTCGTCATAGGTATAAAGCTGGGCGGTGAACTTGAGAAGCGCCGCCCCCCGTCTGACGTTGAGCCGGGCCGCGTTATGCGCGTCGGCCTCTTCCGCGATGATCTCGGTGCGCGAGGTAGATAGCATCAGATGGCTCCGCCCAAGCAGCAGATCGAGCACCGAGCCGTTGAATGTGTCATCCAGGTCTGCCTGGCGCAGATAGCTCAGCGGGACAACGTCATGCAGATCGGCGACCGGCTCACCTTTAACGGTAATGACGCGATCGACGACCAGTACTTCCGCCGCTTGCGTTTCGGGAAGCCCCAAACCGGCCAGTTCAGCCGGTGTGGCCCACCGCTCGACGCTCTCCAAATGCGTGACTTCGGTAGACAATCCCAGGCGTTGCGCCATGTGATCCAGGCTTTCCAGCACTTCCAGGCCGGCTTCGAGGGTGGGGATGCGCGAAGCAACGAACGTGCCGACCCCTTGCCGTCGCACGAGGATACCGCGCTCGACAAAGGTGCGCAGCGCCTCACGCAGCGTGGCGCGGGAAACACCCAGGCGCTTCGCCAGTACAGGCTCGGTCGGTAACTGCTCGCCGGGCTGCATCGGCGCAATCATCGCAGCGATGGCCTCCTCGACCTGGACATAGGGAAGCCGAATGTTGAGGGGGGATGGTTCTGGCATTGTCATGGGCGACCTCGGCCTCTATTATATGTCAGTTGTCTGACAATTATCCAGGATGAGTTTCGTATCTGGGGATGATGTTTGTCATATACGGGGCAAGTTACATTTGCATCTCTGTTCCTTCGTGGTACAACAACGCTTAGATGACAATGATTCAGGTGTGGTTCAAATGCGTTGAAAATGCAGGGCTGGCGCGGTCAGAGACCGGCCAGAGCACGCTGGGGACGGTCTCTGACCGCGCCCCCAACGGAGAATCACAACAAAAGGAAGCACCATGAAAGAACCCGTTAGTGCGCCAGAATTAAGTCTATCCGTCGTGCTGCCGGTCTACAACGAGGCCGGTAATCTCGAAACGTTCATCCCGGAACTCTCCGGCGTGCTGCGCGACCTGGGCCGCTCCTATGAAATCATCGCCGTGGACGACGGCAGCACCGACCCAAGCGTGGCGACGCTGCGCCGGCTCAAAGCGCAGGAGCCGCACCTGCGCATCGTTCGCTTCCGGCGCAACTTTGGGCAGACCGCCGCCTTCACCGCCGGATTCGACCTGGCGCGCGGTGAGGTCGTCATCACCATGGACGCCGACGGGCAGAACGACCCCGCCGACATCCCCAAACTCCTCAAAATTATGGAAGACGGCGAGTATGACATCGTCAGCGGGTGGCGGCAGGAGCGCAAGGAGCCGTTTCTCTCGCGCCGCCTGCCTTCGATGATTGCCAACCGCATCATCGCCAAATCGACCGGTGTGGCGTTGCACGACTACGGCTGTTCGCTCAAACTCTATCACTGGGAAGTCGCCAAGAATGTCAATCTTTACGGCGAACTGCACCGCTTCATCCCCGCGTTGGCTTCCGAGATGGGTGTGCGTGTCGCCGAAGCGCCGGTGAACGACCGCCCTCGCCGCTACGGCAAATCGAAGTACAATCTCAGCAAAACTGTGCGCGTGATTCTGGATTTGCTCACGATTACCTTCCTCTTGAATTACGTGGCCCGTCCGATGCAGTTTTTTGGGCTGGCCGGCCTTGCCAGTGGCGGCGTGGGGTTTGCGCTTGGCCTGTACCTCACATTGCTCAAACTTGTCACCGGCGCGGACATCGGCAACCGGCCCTTGCTGTTGTTAGCGATTCTCTTGCTCATCCTCGGCGTGCAGTTTGTGATGATGGGCCTGCTCGGCGAATTGCTTTCGCGCACCTACTTCGAAGTCCAGGGCAAGACGATTTACATGATCCGCGCCGAGGAGTAGCGCGCGGCGATCACGGCAAAGGGCGAGTATGTCTTCACAGGTTGCCGGAGCGCGATTTGGACATCGCGGCTACACGCGAACGGTTGCGCGTATGCTGGCAATCTTTGCGCTGGCGTTGCTGGTACGTCTGACGCCGCTCAACCGTTACGAGACCCCTGACGAGCCAATCTGGGTGCAGCGCAGCGTGCTCTTTGCGGATGCTGTCGCCGCCCGCGACTGGGCCACGATTCCCCAAACCGGCCACCCTGGCCTGACGACGATGGCGCTCGGCGCGCTTGGCATCCGCCTGACAGCCTGGCTGCGTCCGGCGGAAGCGGCTGTGCATCTCGCGTGGATTCGCAATATCGCCTGGCTGGCGCCGGAGAACGACGCCGCTTTCGCGCATCTGGCGTTTTTCCTGCCGGCGGCGCGGTTGCTGGTGATGTTGGTGACAGCGGCGGGCGTCGCGCTTGTCTACGGGATTGGACGCCGGCGCCTCGGCGAGCGGGCGGCGCGTTGGCTGGCGTGTTTCCTCGCACTCGATCCGTTCTTCGGCGGCCTCTCCGGCCTGCTCCACACCGACGCGCTGCAAGCCACATTCATTCTGCTTGGCGTGCTGGTCGTCTTACCGCAGAGCACGCGGAGATCGCAGAGGGTAACCAATTTCTCAGCGTCCTCAGCGCTCTCTGCGGTAAAAAGAAGTCCTATCCCGTGGGGCAGCCTGATATTATCCGCGCTGTGCCTGGCGCTCGCCGGGATGACGAAAACCCTGGGCCTGCTCGTCGCGCCGGGGGTGGCGCTGGCGCTGCTGCTCCTGCCGCGCGAACCGTGGGCGCGTCGCGTGCTACGGGTCGCCGTGTTGACCGTGCTGACGACGGCGCTGTATCTGCTGCTCTACCCGCCTTTCTGGGTGAATCCGCACGCCGCACTTAAAGCCCTGATCGGCGCAGCGACCTACCACGAAGGCATCGGTCTGCGCAACGTCTTCTTCGCCGGGCAGGTCACCGCCGATCCGGGGCCGTTGTTTTATCCTGCCGTGCTGCTCTTCCGGCTCACGCCGCCGGTGTTGAGCGGGCTGGCGTTGGCAGTATTGGATGCGGTCAGAAAGGGGCGGCGCGATTTGAAGATCGCGGCTACGGCTTCGGGGTGGTTTTGGTTGCCAGTGCTTGTTTACTTTACGGCCATTACGCTCGCTACCAAAAAATTCGACCGCTACGCGCTCACGGTGATGGTGTTGCTGTCCGGCGTCGCCGCGCCGGCGTGGGCATGCCGTTCTGCACGTTGGAGGTGGGCGCTGTTGGTGGCGCTTCTGCTGCCGTGGGCGCTCGTCGCGCCGCTGCCGCTCTACTACGCCGATCCGCTCACGGGCGGGCCGTGGCTGGCGCGACAAATCATCCCGCTGGGCTGGGGCGAGCGTGACGGGATCGCGGCGACGGCGCTGGCCCACCACCTGCCCGATCCGGCGACGAAAACGCTACTCACGAGCAACGTGCCCGGCGCGGCATCATTTTTCCCCGGCACGACGCAGCGCATACAAGCCTCCACGATGGCGGTGTTGCTGCCGTGTGGGGATGCGCTTATCACCACCGATAAAAGCGAAGCGCAACCCGGCTTCACAACCGTCGGAACGTTACGCCTGGCGGGCTTCCCTCTGGCGACGCTGCACACGCAGACGCTTGCCTTCCCGACCGACTTGCCGCTTGTGCTGCCCGGCCCGCTGCCCGGCGCGCCTGTCGAAGCCGTTGCTCCCTCCGCCGATGCGGTGACGCTCCGCGCCTGGCTGGAGGCGCGCTTTGCCTCTGGCGACGCCTTCCTCTGGGTTCACGCGCCTGCCTGCTATTTGCTGAACGAGGCGCAACTCGCGGCGCTCCTCGATGCCGTACAGTGCCAACCGGCGGGGGAGATCGGTGGGCTGATGCTGGATCGCTGCGTGATGCCCGCGCTGTTGCCCGCTGCCGCGCCATTCCGCGCGCGCTTCGCCGGGGTGTTGGATTTGGTCGCGGCAGCATGGCCGCCCACCGCGCAGGCCACGGATGCGCTGGCCGTGCGTTTGCGCTGGCAGGCGCAGACACCACTTGATGCGCTCAACATCTATTTGACCCTGCGCGATGCTGCGGATAACATCTGCGCGCAAGGCGGCGATATTCTGACGGATGACCGCGCGTGGCGCACGCCGGCGTGGGAACCCGGCGCGTTTGTTGAGGGGACGGCCTACGTTCCCATTGACCTTACGCTCCCACCCGGCGTCTACACGTTGACGTTGAGTGTCTCCGGCAGTGCAGGGGGGATGGGGCTGACTCTGGCCAATGGGGCGTTCGGCGGGACGCGGGTGGAACTGGGCCAGGTCAATGTCATCGCGCCGCGCTATCCGGCGACGGAGTTGCCGGGGATAAACGCGCTCGCTGCGCCGGTAAGCGACCTCGCCGGATTGCGTCTGCTCGGGGCGGGGACGCTGCCGGCGGAAGTGTGGGCCGGGGGACAACTGCCCTTCCGTCTGGCGTGGGAACGACTGCCCGGTGCGCCGCCGGAAACGTTGCGCTGGAAACTCGCGTGCGCCGATAACGTCAGCGCCGAGGGCGACGTGCCGTTAGCGCCTTCTGCGCCGGCGACGTGGCGCGAGGGACATCGGTACATCACGCAGTACGCGCCGCGCACCGACCCATTGTTGCCCGCAGGGGTGTGTGTGCTGACGGTGGGGGTCGGCTCAGATACGGAAATCACCCTCGGCGAGGTGACAATCCGCCAACGGGAGCGACGCTTTACACTGCCGCAGCCGCCGCAGGCGGCCCTGGACGTGGCGGTGGGCGATTTCGCGCGGCTGGTCGGGATCGATGTCAGCCGCAGCACATTTGCGCCGGGCGAGACTTTCGAGGTGACGCTGTACGCGCAGGCCACGGCAACCGCCGACCGCGACTACACCGTATTCGTCCACGTCGTCGGGCCGGATGGACGAATCTGGGCGCAGTCCGACAGTTGGCCGGAGCGGGGGGGCGCGCCCACAACGTCGTGGGTGGCGGGGCAGGTCATTGTGGATACGCACACGCTGGCGCTGTCCACCGATGCGCCTACCGGGGCGTACACTGTGTTCGTGGGGCTGTACGATGCGGAGCGCGGGCCGCGCGTCCCGCTCTATGATGCAACCGGCGCGCCAATCCCAGATGGGCGCGCGCCGGTGCAGATGCTTGTTGTTAGCTATTAGCTTTCAGCCGTCAGCTTTCAGCTTTCGTCGTAACAAACCGTTACACCGTTCGATTTTTCATCTCAGCAAACGTAGAAGCGACCCGGTAGTTTGGCTGACTGCTGATCGCTGATTGCTGATCGCTATTCATCACTGCGTCATCCGCCGGGCCTGCGCATAGCTGGCAGCGGCTCTCTCGGCGTCGCCCTGCTGCTCGTAGAGGTTGCCCAGCGTTTGCAGCAGGGTCGCGGCTTTGTGGGGATTGATGCGGTAGCACATCTCGACCGCCTTGAGCGAGGCTTCAATGGCGTCATGCAGCCGCCCGCTTTCGCGGTAGACGGCGATCATCTCCTGCAGCGCATCGACTGCCACCCCATCGTCCCCCATCGTGTGGGCGATATCGAAACTCTGTTGCCAGCAGTCGAGGGCGCTGTCGAGATGGTTGATGTGCTTGAGGACCAGCGCCTGCTCATAGAGCGCTGCCGCTGCGCCGGCAAGATTGCCGAGCTTGCGCTGTAATTGGACTGACGCCTGGCTGCACGCCAGGGCGCGTTGGTAATCGCCCAACTGGCGATGGATGGTGGCGAGTTGGTGCAGGCACGCGCTTTGCCCGTTTTCATCCCCAATTTCGCGCATGATTTGCAATGCGGCCTCATACGTTTCAATCGCTTGCCGATGGTTGCCTAATTGCTGGTGGGCGCGGGCGATACGGCGCAGGATGTGGGCCATTTGCTCCCTGGCGCCCTGGGCGGCGAACATCTGGTAGACTTCCTCGTACACTTTCAACGCTTCGTTGAGATGTCCACGATCCAGATACAACGTTGCCAGATCGTCCAGGCTGGGGGCACGCTCCGGCCCGGCAGCCACGGAGATGCTGCGCTGTAGCAGTGCTTCGGACAGGTCGTGCTGTCCCCAGCGGTTGAGCACCGGCACGATGGTGCGGATGACGTGGGCGGCGGCTACGGTGTCCCCGGCCTTGAACAAATGGTACTGCCAGGCCAGGGCTTCTTCCATCGTGCGCTGGGCCTGTTCGGGGTCTTGTGTCTGGCGTATCCACATGCCGAGGATGCCGTTGCTGTCGCGGGCCAGCCACGCGACGCGTTCCGGCGGCCATGCGTCCAGGTTGCGCGCAACGACCCGGCGCCGTGCTTCGTCCATGAAAGGTATACCGTAATAGGCGGCGATACGCCCATGCAGGGCCGCGCGGTCCTCTTCCCCTGGCACGCGATCCAGGATATGATGATGGACGATGGGGTGGAAGCTGTACATCCGTTTGCCCTGTTCGACGTGGTGTGGTTGCAGGAGGCCCAGTTTTTCCCACCGTTCGAGTAGGGGCCCGGCGTATTTCTCTGTGATGCGCGTCAGCCGGGTAAGCAATTCAGCGCCAAAGGGTGCATTGAAGACCGTGAGCGCCGTTAGCGTCTCCTCCTCACCGGGATCAAGGCTGCGCATAATCTCGTCCAGGAAGAAGTGCTGCCACGCTTCGCTGGCCTGGGGTGGGGCGGGCGGATGATCCAACAGGGGCTGCAATTCGTGGTCGGCGGCGAGCCACCCATCGAGCAGGCGCAGCGTTTGGGGATGCCCGCCCAAGAGTCGGTAGACGTCCACTTTGGCAGTTAACGACGCCCGGCCGAGGTGTGGTAATGTATCCATCAGCAGGACCGCGTATCGCTGGGACAGTGGGTCGAGGTGAATTTCGCGCTTGTAGTCGGAGGGCAAGGCAGTGACATCAGCCCAGCGTTGCTGCGCGGTGAACAGGTACGTGAGGGACGCGCGGGTTAACAACAGCCCGCGCATGACCGCAGCCAGTGTCTTGTCGGCGATGACGCCGGGCGCGGCGGTAGGGTCGGTGGAGGGGGCGGTGAACCAGGCGTCCAGGCCGTCGAAGACCAGAATGTGGGGATAGGCGCTCAGCGATTGGGCCGCCAGATGGGCGCGTTCAGCAGGATCACGGCGTTTGTCGAGCAGCAGGGTGGCGGCTTCGGTGTGTTGCCGTTTGCGCCAGAAGTCGGCGAGCTTTCCTAACGCGGCGACCGGTTCGAGCAGTTCCTGGCAGTCGATGACGAATACGTCCTCCGCGCCGGTGCCGGAATAGACGATGCTTTGGGCGACCAGGGCGCTTTTCCCAATGCCGGCACTGCCCCAGACATACACGACGCGACCGGTGCCTCTGGCGCTTTCCTGATAGATGCCGCGCAGGGTGTGCAGGGCTTGCTGGCGATCCACAAACCGGTGTGGCAGCGTCAGCCCGGCGACGTTGCGCACGAGTGGCGTGGTCGGAGCCGTACCGGCGGTGTCTTCTGCCAGCGTGTGATCCACCAACTGCATGGCAGGCGCGCGCAGGTAGAGGGCCGGAACACCCCAATCAAAGCGGCGGCGCTCGACAGGCCGATCGGTGTCAAGCTGGCTGAGGGCCAGCCTGGCCTGGTAGAGGCTTTCGAGGGGGCGCTCGCCGGCGGCCAGATGCCCGTAGAAGGTGTGTGCCAGTTCAATGGCCGAATCGTCGGTGAGGCTGGTGGGCACGGTGAGCACCGCCGGTGCGCCGAATTGCAGCAGGCCGGTAGCAACGTTATCGAAGGCGTCCAACACGCCGATTTGGGCGCTTTGGCACGCCGAAATCACCCACAGGCGCGGGGCATTGTTGTCCAGGATAGGTCTGAGGTGTAGCGCCTCGATCAGGTCCGTCTCACCGGTGGGCTTTTCGAAGCACAGAAAACCGCGTTGTTGTTTGTGGCTGTACGTGCCGTGGCCGATGTAGTGGATCACATGCCAGTCGCCGGTCTCGTGTTGCTGACGACTGCAGGCGTTCTGCAGGGCGGGCAGCGTCGCTTCGTCGAGCACGTCCATCACGAGGTTTCCCGCACGGACGTGATCCGCCAGCGCGTCTTGTATCACGGTCAACTCGCGCTCTACATCCAGCGCCTTCTGGTCCTCGGGCGCTGCGATGACAAACAGGACGCGCAATGGCGGTCGCGTGGCAGCCGGGTAGAGTTCGAGCAGGTCTGCGGGCAGGCGGCTGAGCCGCATCTCGCCCTCCAGACAAACGAATTTTTCGCCGTCGTGGAGGTATTCCCACGGCAAGCGCCACAGCCCGGCCACATCGGGATGGAGCGACAGGACGAGGTGAGCCTGTTGGTATGCGGGATTAGATTTCAAAAAGGCGCGCAGGGATTTGCCCTTGCCAAAGAGGTAGCTATACAGGCGTTGGCCGTACTGGGCGGCGTGTTCCGCGCCGGCTTTGCCGCCGCTTGCGCGCCGTTCCTCTGGGGGCAGCACGCCGCGTTCCAGCAACCACAGTGGCCCCAGGTGTGTCGTGCCGGTGGGGTCGTGTTGAAATTCGTTGGTGAAGATCTCCCGCCCATTGTCCTGTTTGGCGATGGCGAAGAACTTATTCCCTAACTTGCGAATTTCAACGCGCAACTGTGGGTATGCCGGGGACATGCCGTGCGCCTCCTTATAAGAATAGTCCGATAGTCGCTAGTCGAATAGTCCTACAGTCATTTTCTATTTTCGGCTGTCTCTTTGCGTTTCGTCCGCGCGCCGCTGCGCTTGCGGTGTTGCAGGAATGTCATACGGATCGGCGTACCTGGAAAAGGATAAGCCTCACGGATACAGTTTTCCAGGAACCGCTCGTAGGAAAAATGCAGCAGTTCCGGGTCGTTGACGAAGAAAAGAAAGGTCGGCGGCGCGACTTCTGCCTGTGTGATAGAATGCACCCGCAGACGCTTGCCACGCTTGCTGGGTGGCGGGTGCGCGGCCATCGCTTCGCGGATGAGGTCGTTGAGCGGACCGGAAGGCAATCGTTGGTAACGTGCGTTCACGATGTCGAGTGCTGTCGGGAGCACCTGATTGACGTGCAGGCCGGTCAGCGCCGAAATGAAGAGCAGCGGCACATAGCTGAGGAACTTCAGCCCTTCGCGGACCTGGTCTTCGAAACGCTGGCGGTTGGCCCGCGTTTCGGCATCGACCGCATCCCACTTGTTGACCACGACGACGACGCTGACGCCCTCTTCGGCGATCATCCCCGCGATGTGGGTGTCCTGTGCGGTGATCCCTTCAGTCGCATCGATTAACAGCAGCGCTACGTCGGTACGCTGCAACGCCCGCGCCGCGCGTAGGACGCTGTACTTTTCCACGCCCGGATCGATTTTCCCGCGCCGCCGGATGCCGGCGGTGTCGATGAGGACGATCTTTTGCCCTTCCCATTGCATGGCGGTGTCCAGTGCGTCGCGCGTCGTCCCGGCGACGGGGCTGACGATGGCGCGTTCTGCGCCGAGCAACTTGTTTAGCAACGACGATTTGCCTACATTGGGGCGTCCCAGGATGGCGATGTGTACGGCTTCATCGTCCTCCGGTTCTGGCGACTGCGGCGGCAGCAAATCCACCACCACATCTAGCAGGTCGGCCACGCCTGAGCCGTGGATGGCAGAGACGGTGTAGACTTCGCCCATGCCCAATTCGTAGAATTCCAGCGCCTGCATCTCGCGGGATTCGCTCTCGGCCTTGTTGGCGACGAGCAACACGGGCTTTTCTGCGCGGCGCAGCAGATCGGCGATTTCACGGTCCGCAGCGGTCAAGCCGGTTTGGGCGTCGGTGAGGAAAAGGATCAAGTCGGCTTCCTGGATGGCGGCCTCAGCCTGCGCGCGGATGAGTGGGATGTAGGGGATGGAATCCTCCGCGAGTGGCGCTTGCGGGATCGGGCGCAGGCCCTTTTCGACGTTGGGTGGCAGAATCTCAATGCCGCCGGTATCGACGACGAGAAAGGGATAACCGTTCCACTCTGCCGAGGCAAAGATGCGGTCACGGGTGGTGCCGGGGATGTCACTGACCACGGCCCGGCGTTCACCGACCATGCGGTTGAAAAGGGTGGACTTCCCCACGTTGGGGCGTCCTACGATGGCAACCAAAGGTTTTGGCATTCGTCTTCCTTGATAGTTCGATAGTCGTTAGTCAAATAGTCCGGTACGCATCTGACGATTGACGTTGCAGCGTAGTTCAGTTACATTCTTTGTCGGATGGGGGCGGGCACAAGGAGAGAATGAAGGCGAATGTGCTGCCTTTCCCCGGATAGCTGCGTACCCAGACACGCCCTTTATGCTTCTCGATGACGGACTTCACAATCGAAAGCCCCAGGCCGGTCCCAGAAATGTCCTCGACTTCTGGGGTGTGTACGCGATAAAAACGTTCGAACAACTTGGGTTGCTCTTCCAGCGGGATGCCGATGCCCTGATCTTCGACGCTGACGATGACGTAATCGGTACCTGGCTGTGCGGTCACTTTGACTGCGCCTCCAGGGCGGTTGTATTTGATCGCATTGCTGATCAGGTTATCCAGCACCTGGCGGATCCGGCGTGCGTTACCATGAATCCACAGTGGCTCGTCAGGGATGTCGAGCACCGCAAAAAGCTCGGCTTGTTCGATGAGTACCGAATGTGCGTCCATCGATTGCTGGATCACGTCGTTGATGCAGAAGGGGCACATTTCCAAATCGTACCCGGCCTCGATGCGGCCAATATCGAGGAGGTCGCTGATCAACTCCGTGATGTGGTTCAGGCTGTTCAGCGCATTGCCGATAAACTCCCGTTGTACCTCGTTGAGCGGGCCGGCGCGTTCCAGCAGCTCGATATACCCTTGGATGGTGGTCAGCGGTGTGCGCAGGTCGTGGGAGACGGTGGAGACAAACTCCGACTTCAGCCGGTCCAGTTCCTTGAGGTGGCTGATATCCTGCATCACCACCACCCGCCCAATGTGGCCGATGGAGCTGAGTTGCGCGTTGAAGACCCGCCCATCCTCCAGATCGATCTCGTTATGCACGAGCGTTTGATGCTCATCGAGACGGGCAAACAGCTCGCGCACGCCGACATTTTGGATGTAATCGACGACCTTTTGGCCGCGGGCGTCGGGTTTGATGTCGAAATTCTCTGCCGCGCTGTCGCTCCACAGCCATAAGCGGTTATCCATATCCGTCACAAGGATCGCTTCGGCGGCGTGCTCCAGAATCGCGCTCAGGCGCGAGCGCTCGGCTTCCACGGCGGCGAAGAGTTGGGCGTTTTCCAACGCGATGGCGGCGAAGTCGGCGATGGCCGAGAGGGTAAAGAGCTGATTCTCGGTAAAAGCCTGATCGCGCAGCCGGTTCACCACGCTCAGCACGCCGATCGTGCCGCGTCCCGGCGACTGGATCGGCACGTAAAGCAGGGCACGCACCAGATAGCCGGTAGCGATTTTAGTGCTGCGCTGCAACATCGTCGGCCGGCCAGAACGAATCACCTGCCGGGCGATGGGGTCCGAAGCCTCGACGCAGAGACGTTGGGCCAGTTCGGCGTTCATATTCTTCGACGCGCGCAGATAAAGCCTGCCATTATCCCTCAACAGGATGAAACCTTCTTCAGCCTGCGCGAGATTGACCGAGGCTTCGACAATGCGTGCCAGAATTTCTTCCACATCGAGCGACGAGGTGACCGATTTGCCGACGGTGTAGATGGCGTTGATCTCTTGCAGGCGTTGATTGAGCTGACGGTTGACACGGGTCAGATTTTCCTTGAGGTAGCGCTGTGAGGCCCGGTGTTCGGCGTGTTCCAAAGCGCGTGTGAGGGTCGTCCGTACTTGCTCTGCCTGAAAGGGGTACGCAATGAGGGCTTGCACGTTGTGTTCCAGCAGCATATTGAACTGTGCCACCGTTGGCGACTCCACTGCGATGATCACCAGCGGTGCATCGGCGGCCCGTTCGTCGACCAATGTGAGTGCCTCAGCCTCGTTAACGGCGGAAAGGTGCAGTAGCACTAACGTTGCTTCAGGCGCGGGCAATGCATCTCGCAATGCAGTTAGGGTGGTAAGATGCATTGTCACGGTTTCGGTGGGCAATACCTGCACCAATTCCTGATAGACTTTAGCTTCCTCGCTGAAGACCAATATATGCGGCGAACTCATACCTGTCCTTATACTATGCTCACTCACTTACGCACGGTGTGCACTCGCCCGCGTCCCAATTTTTGGCTTATGCTAAACGCCCAAAATCCCACACTTTGATTATAGCCTGTAAACGGTTTGGAGCAAGTTAACATGCATGAGCTGGAACTCGTTCTTGTCGCCGTTCCCTTATTTCGCTTGAAGCGGATCGTCAGATCCGCGTTTTGTGAGTGTTTCCCTCGGAGCAAGAATGATAAGCCCTCGCTGCATGAGCTGGGACCCTTGAGGTGCGGACATTCCAGCTCAGGCACCACTAAAATCGCCAGGTACCGACGGCCTATGTGCTTATTGCCGCAGGACGAGCGGCAAATAAACTGCCTCACCGGCGACAGTACGATGGCGGGAGACGGCATAGTTGCCCGGACTGTAAACCGAGGTCGCGGTCAGCATCACTTCGTCGAAGTCTCGTATGGCGGCGGTTGGCGGGATGGTGACGTGGAGTCCTAACGACAGACGTTCCAGCGGGGCCAGAACTGGGGTGCGCGTGATCGGCAATAGCGCCGTGCCAAAAGGCAGGCCCAGCGTTGTTGTCCAGACGAAGGGGCCGAGTGTCAGGTCGTAAGCGTCGGACAACATGCCGGTGTTGACGACGTCCACGCGATGTTCCACAGTTTGTCCGGGGAGGCCGACATGCAACGAATCGCCTTGAAGTTCAACGGCATACGGCGTGGGCAGCGCGCAGGGCTGCAAGTAGTTCAACACGTAGGCCATCACTTTTTGACGGTCGTTTGCGGTATTGATCCCTTCGAAGCCGAAGGCGAAGTAGACCACGCGGTAAGTGCCATTGGTAAATGCTGTGGCAGCCCAGTTACCATCGTCCGTGTAACGAAAGACGCCCACACCATCCCCCACCACAGTGATTTCACTCGGGTCTGCCTGGTTGTTTGCCCCATCGCCACCCTCGATGGTCACGGTGATGCCGTTGAGGAAGCTTGCTCCCGCTAACCGGCGAAAACCGCTGTCGTCTGCCAGGTAGCCGGCGTGCAGGTAATCACGGTAGAACGGCGGCGCAGTAGTACGGGCGATGTCCCATCCAATGTCCTGCCCGCTGACGAAGAGGCGTCCGCCGCCTTCGAGGTAGGCAGTGAGCGCGGCCTGGTCCGCCGCCGTGAGCGTGTAATCCCAATCCCTGCCGGTGAGCCAGATCACGCCGCGATACTGGCGGAGGATTTCCAACGGCGGGCCGTTGGTATCGTCGGGGACGGACAATGTGTCGTAGCTCACGTTCAGGCTCTCCAGCGTCCGCGTGTAGTAGATTTGATCGTTATAGGGATTGCCGAGGTTGTCGAAATCATCGTCTACCACGAGCAGGCATGGCGTCGGTTCCAACGCGAAGTCCTGGCGCCGGTCACGATCGACATCCACCTCGATGGCAAGCGGCCAGTGGAACGGGGCGCGGGCGGTCAGCACGTAGCGGCCTGCATAGAGTGTGGTGCTGTAGTAGCCGTCTGGGGCGGGGATGATAACGCCGTTGTCGATTTGCAGCGTGGCGCTTAACAGCTCGCCGGTCGTCGCGTCGGTAATGTGGCCTTCGACGGTGAACAGCGGCATAGGCACAAGGGCAAAGTCCAGCCGCACGCCCGTTCCCGTCAAAACGGCGACGTCGGTGAAGGTCTGCGGATAATAACCGGTCAGCGACGCGGTGACGGTGTACCTCCCGCCGGGAACCTGCAAGGCATATTCGCCGGAGGTGGAGGCCGTGGTGTTGAACACGCCGGGCTGCCCCACTGCCGTCACCGTTGCGGGCAGGGGCAGCATCACCGTCTCCTGCGACATCACCGTGCCGCTGATCTCGCGCAGCGGGCCGGCGAGATGGATGAACGCAGCGATGGCCGCGCGCACGTACTCGCGGAAATACGTGAGGTTGAGCGTGCTGAGCCGGTCGTTGACGGTGTGGTAGTAGGTGTTCCAGTCGCGCGGCTCTTCGGGTTTCTCAGCAGCGTTGTAGTAGTCTTCGATGCCCATAATCGCGGCGTACCCTTTGTCCCAAAAACGCGAGTGATCGGAGAAGCGCGCGCCATTCTTGACGATTTGGGGGGTCAGGTCAAGGTTGTACACGTCGATAACGGCAGCGACCAGGTCGGCCAATGCGTCGGAATCATCGACGATAGTGGGGTTGTTGGAGTGCAAGTCGATGTCCGGGCCGTACTGCGCATCCCAGGCAATCATATCGAAGTTGAGCACGCCGAGGATCTTTTCGCCGGTGTTGTAGACTTCGGTGGCGTAGTAGTAGCTGCCCCACATTCCCTGTTCTTCACCGGTGAAGAAGGCCAGGCGGATGGTGTAGTCGAAGTTCAGGTCGGCCAGCAAGTCCGCCGCGATGAGCAGCGCCGTGGAACCGCTGGCGTTGTCGTCCGCGCCGGGTGCGGGATTGTGGGGAGCAACGGCAGCCCGTGAATCCAGATGCGCGGTGAGCAGCACAATTTTATCGGGATGGACCAGCCCTTGCTTTTCGCCGATGACATTACGCAGGCTATAGCCGTTATAGGTGTAGTTGTGATAGCGCACGGCATAGCCCAGGGATTGCATGTGCTCGTAGACGTACTGTGTAGCCTTGGCGATAGGTGTGCCGCTGTAGCTGTAGCGCGTGAGCAGTGTATACGGTGTGCCGCCGACCGGGATCGCCCACTCGCCGCTCAGGCCGCCGTCGTAGCTGTAGACGGTCGCGGTGGTGACGCGCGTGAGCAAATCGGCGACGAGCGGATCGTAGGGTGGGTCGGTGGGAATCGCGCCGGTGAATGGCGCGACGAGGACGATGGGGTCGAGCAGTGGCACAAAGCGCACCGGCAGCGCATCCAGGCCGGCGACCGCGACGCCGGCGCGCAAGCGTCCGAGGGCGTGGCGTCCGTCGTCGTGCAGGAGGGTGAAGAGCGCGGATGCGGTGGTGACAGACGCGCCGGTCCGGCCCCCGTCGCTTTCGAGGAGATAGTAGGCTGCGCCTGTCGCGTCGGGATCAAGGATGGTCAGCGGCAGACCGAGCGCCGCAATCTGCCTTTGCTGATCAGGCGTCAGAATTGCCAGAAGATAGTCGGCGTCCGGCGTGGTGAGGTGCGCATAAACCGGCACGTCCAAATCGGCAACGCGCGCAAGGTCTTCAGCGCCGGTCAAGTCGATCCGCACCAGAGCCGGCGGCGCCGGGATTTGCGCCGCTCCCGGTGCAGCCACGAACACGAACACACCGCTCAAGCCAAGCACGATGGCAAACAACAGCATTTTGATTTTCATAGATTCACCTTTTTACTACGCTTTGTATGACAAAATCCAGGGTCTTCTCATAACGTTGGGGTATTGTAGCCAGAGAAGGCGTAGGGGAGGCTGACGAAATTGCAGGCGAGCAGGCTAAGAAGACAGAGCAAAGGCAGGAGCTTCAGACTGTTTTTCATCGTTTTTCCTTCTTTTGATTGTTAACCCGCATCTTGGTGAAGGAGATATGCCAGATAGTATAATGTTAAAGCCGATAGCGACAAGTTTACAACGCGAGCAAACCGGTGTTGTAATGGGAATATCCAGATGGCGGGAGGTAGAGGATGAGGACGATAGCTGCCAAAGTTACAGAACGTGGGATTCTCATTCCACGACGGATGGTCAAAGCATGGGGCAAAATTGAAGAATCGGGATTATCCGCCCTTGACTTTTTTCCCCACTGACAAGCAACTGAATGTAGTCGTAACTGCCGAAGGGCTTATAGTGGATAACCCCAATCAGCATTAAGCGTGACAATGCCCCAACCCTTCCGGAAAGGGTTGGGGCATAATATGGCGAAGCTTTTTTACTCTAGTGCGTGTTCTGCGATGGCCTTCTCCGCGTGCGCGATGAACTCGGCCACCGGCAGCGCGCCCAGGTCGGTGCCGCTGCGCAGCCGCACGGCGACGGCGCCCGCCTCGACTTCTTTATCCCCGATGACGAGCATGTACGGCACTTTCTGTAGTTGCGCCTCGCGGATCTTGGCGTTCATCCGCGCGGACGAGGCATCCGTGCGCACGCGCAGATGAGCCTGACGCAGCGCGTCTTCCACCTGCCTGGCGTACTCGATGTGCCGGTCGGCGATGGGGATGACGCGCACCTGCTCCGGCGCGAGCCACACCGGGAACGCGCCCGCGTAGTGCTCCACCAGGATGCCGAAGAAGCGTTCCAGCGAACCGAGCAGCGCCCGGTGGACCATGTAGGGGCGGTGTTCGTTCCCGTCCTCGCCCACGTAGGTCATGTCGAAGCGCTCCGGCTCGTTGAAGTCAAACTGGATCGTCGTCAACTGCCACTCGCGGCCCAGCGCATCCTTGATCTTCAGGTCAATCTTCGGCCCGTAGAACGCGCCGCCGCCCTCATCCACCTGGTAGACCAGCCCCTCGGCGTTGATGGCGCGCAGTAGCGATTCCTGGGCCTGTTCCCAGCGCGCCGGTTCGCCCACGGCTTTCTCCGGGCGCGTCGAGAGGTAGGCTTCGATCTGCTCGAACCCGAACGCGCGCAGCATCGCCAGCGAGAAGCGCAGGACGCGCAGCGCCTCGCCTTCGATCTGCTCTGGCGTGCAGATGATGTGCGCGTCGTCCTGGGTGAAACCGCGCACACGCATCAGCCCGTGGAGCACGCCGCTCTTCTCGTAGCGGTAGACCGTGCCGAGTTCCGCCCAGCGCAGCGGCAGCTCGCGGTACGAGCGCAGGCTTGTCTTGTAGATCAGGATGTGGAAGGGGCAGTTCATCGGCTTGATGTAGTAGTCCTGCCCGTCCACGTCCATCGGCGAGTACATGCTCTCTTTGTAGAAATCAAGGTGCCCCGACGTCTCCCACAGCCACGCTTTGCCGATGTGTGGCGTGTAGACGAAGTCGTAACCACCCTCGAGGTGGCGATCCCGCCAGAAGTCCTCGATGATCTTGCGCATCATCGCGCCGCGCGGGTGCCAGTAGGCCAGCCCCGGCCCGGCTTCCTCGTGGAAGGACACCAGGTCGAGTTCGCGGATCAGCCGCCGGTGGTCGCGCTTCTTCACCTCTTCGAGCCAGTCCAGGTACGCCTTCAGTTCCTTGGGCGACTCGAACGCCGTCCCGTAGATGCGTTGTAGCATCGGGCGTTTTTCGTCACCGCGCCAGTACGCTCCGGCGACGTTGAGCAGCTTGACGGCCTGCGGGTTGATCTCCCGTGAGTTCTGCACGTGCGGCCCGCGGCACAGGTCGGTGAAACTGCCGCTTTTGTAGATCGACAGCGTGGGCGTTTCGCTGACCGGGTTCCCGTCCTCGTCCACGCCGCCGGCCAGGATGCCGTCGATCAATTCCAGCTTGTAGGGCTGGTCGGCGAACAGCGCCCGCCCCTCCTCCGGGGTGATCTCCTGGTAGACGAAATCGCAGCGCGAGGCGATCAAGGCCCGCATGCGTGACTCGATCTTCTCCAGGTCCTCCGGCGTGAGCGCGCGGGGCAGATCGAAGTCGTAGTAGAAGCCGTTCTCGATGGGTGGGCCGATGGCGACCTTCCCTTCCGGGAACATCTCCAGCACCGCCGCCGCCATCAGGTGCGCGGTGGAGTGCCGGATTCGATACAATTGACTCTCTTGATACGGTTCGGAATTTACGTTATTCATTTTCTCACACCTCCGCAGTTAACCTTTTCGTCATTAGTCTTGTCGTCGTTAGTCTTGTCGTCGTTAGTCTTGTGGTCGTTAGTCTTGTGGTCGTTAGTCTTGTGGTCGTTAATCTTGTCGTCATTAGTCTCTTGACTACCCGACTACCCGACTACCTGACTACTTGACTATCTGACTACTTGACTACTTGACTATCTGACTACCTGACTACCTGACAATCCGACTAAAAACAGAAATCCCCTCCAACATCCTGGGACGCGGAGGGGCGCGTGGTTCCACCCAAGTTCCGATTGCGCTGCAACCGGCACTTTGATAGCGATAACGGGCTTGCCCGGAGGTCTATACTTGGGGCGCTGGTTTCCCTTTCCAGACCTCGCTCGCGGGGGGTTTTCACCGGGTTCGGGATGGGTACTGCTCATCCACGGAGGAGGCTCTCAGTCGGTGGCCTCCATTCTCTGGCGCTGTCCGCCGGATACTCGTCCCGCTCAACGCTTTTGCGACGATGACGTTATTATACCTGCATTTCTCGAAATTCGCAAATCAATTATAATGGGGGGTGTTTGTCCTGTTTTATCGATCGGTTACGATCGATGTATTCTGCTTGAACTCCCAACCGCTACGGGATTGAATGGATACGGTTCGAATAGAATGACAAGCGAGACCCACGACACATCCGCTTTGCATTCCGGCGATACAGTCGATTCTGCACGCTCCGAAATTCAAGAATACCTCGATGTCAGACAGCAACGACGGTGGATTTTTCCACGCGCCGCACTGGTAGGTGCTTGTGCTGGCATTGTCGCCTTACTTTTCCGTATTGCGTTGACCGAAGCAGATGTCTTCAGAAATAAACTGCTCTCCTGGGCGCACAGTTTACCAACATGGGGATGGATCTTTCCGGTGTTGTTGACGATGCTGGGCGCAGGCTTATCGGTCACTGTTACGCGCCGTTATGCTCCTGAAGCCAGCGGAAGCGGCATTCCCCATCTGGAAGCCGTCCTGCAACGCTTCCGCAAATTACGCTGGCGCCGTGTCTTGCCGGTCAAGTTTTTCGGCGGGATCATGGCCATTGGCAGTGGTTTGGCTTTAGGGCGCGAAGGGCCGACGGTGCAAATAAGTGGCGCGGTCGGCGCTGCGGTCGCGCGGTGGCTCAAGGTCTCAGAGCGGGAACGGCTGACCCTGATTTCGGCCGGGGCCGGCGCGGGATTGGCGGCGGCATTCAACGCACCTTTGTCGGGTCTGATCTTTGTGCTTGAGGAAGTGCGGCGCGATTTCCAGCCCATTGTGTTTGGGGCTGCTTTTGTTGCTGCCGTGATTGCGGACATCATCGCGCGGATTGGGACGAGCCAGTTTCCCGTTTTTGCCGTCCCCAGTTATCCCGTGCTGCCACTGGCGTCTCTGCCGGTGTTTGCCCTGTTAGGCGTTATTGCGGGCGTGTTGGGTGTGTTGTTCAATCGCGCTCTGCTGATCTCCATTGAAACGTATGCGCGGTTGCCTGGGCGCCTGGCGGTACCGGCTGCCGCGCTGACCGGCGGCGTCGTTGGGCTGGTCGGTTGGTTTGCTCCGTCATTGATCGGCAATGGACATACTCTGGCAGAATCGGCATTGCAGGGTGATTTATCTCTTGCCGTCATTCCATTGTTCTTTCTCATCCGTTTTTTGCTCACGACGTTGAGCTATGGAACCGGTGCGCCTGGCGGTATCTTCGCGCCGCTCCTGGTGCTCGGTGCGCTGATTGGCCTGGGCGTTGGCCATGTTGCACACGCTGTATGGCCTGCTGCTGTGCCGATCCCCGCCGTTTTCGCCGTTGTCGGCATGGCCGCCTATTTCACCGCAATCGTGCGCGCCCCGCTGACAGGCATTATGCTCATTGTTGAGATGACGGGCAATTATGCGCAAATGCTATCTTTGTTGGTGAGCTGCTTCTGCGCGTATGCCGTCGCTGAATTCCTGAAGGAACTGCCGATTTATGAAACCCTTTTGGGGCGCGATCTGCGACGCGGCGGGGTGTCCTATCTTCTGCAAGAACCGGCTGTGGTAGAGTTCATCATCCAGCCGGATGCGCCCTTTGTCGGTTGTGAAGTGCGTTCCCTGGGGTTGCCGCCCGGCTGTATTCTTGTGCGTTGCGCGGACGGCAAGCGCGAATGGGTGCCGAAGGCGAATACACGCCTGGAAGCTCATATGCGCATCACAGCCATGATCGCGCCGGAGGCAGTCGGGGGCATTGAACGTCTGCGTGAAGGATGCCGGGCATCGAGCACAGATGTATGAGGCATACTATGCACCGCCACAGTGCGGTGCTGGCTGGGTTGAAAGTGAATCACAGAAGTTGAACAGGTGCGTTACTCTGGAGGCAATGACATGGAAATCCCTATGATGCTGATCGTTTTTTCACTCCCTTCGCTCATCTATCTGATCGTCCAGGCTACCCGCGGTACACCGTTTTCTGAATCCAGAAAGAATGTGGGCTGGACCTTATGCACAGGGAAAGATCTCCTGTACGCTGTGGCTGTGTTCGTTATGGTTGCGATTATCGCCTTTGTCGTCCTCAAGTTCATCCCGGCGTCATTGCTCGAAAGCGCTTCGTCGTATGCCGGGCAGCCGCTCACCGTCCGCTCCATTCTGGCGGCGTTGCTCAAAGAGGCTTTTTACATCGCCCTGGGTGAAGAGATCTTTTTCCGCGGTTTCCTGGGAAGCTGGTTATTCAGGCGACTGGGCTTCCGTTGGGGAAATCTGGTGCAGGCGACCGTGTTTCTCTTGCCACACCTGTTCCTTCTCGCGGTTGGCCTGCAGATCTGGCCGCTCTTCATTGTTCAATTCTGCGCCGGATGGGCGCAAGGTTGGCTGCAATACAAGTCGGGGAGTATCATACCTGGGTGGCTCGTCCACACCGCAACCAATGTGGCGAGCGCCATATCGTTTATGGGATGAACAGTTTCCTTTTTGCCTTGATCACCGTTTTCGGCTGGGGGACGTGGCTCGCGCCGTCGCAAAAGGTCACTTTCCCCAACCAGCAGGTCAAGACGCTGTACGTGGTGGCGGCCAATCTGGGCGCTGCGACGGTGGTGGTCGTCAGCGCGCTTATCAGCATTTATTGGCTGCGCGAACCACCCCCCAAGACCCGCGCCGCGAGGCTGACGTTCATCGGCTGTATCCTGGCAACCGTGGGCGGCATTGTGCTGGGCAATCTCAAGTGAAATAGGGAGGAGTTAGAGACTTCTGACCTATCGAGAGTGTGTTATACTTACCCCTGGTTTGCATAGAAGGGCAGCGTTTGTTGCTAAATCTCTAACACAAAGGAATGGCAATGCGAATTTGGACGAAAGTGAAACATTACCCTAAATTGGGCCTCATTTTGTTGGCCTTTATCGCCTTTGTCGCGCTTGGAATGCCGGATGGCTTGCTGGGCGTTGGCTGGCCCTCGATCCGGACCGGTTTCGCCATCCCGCTGGACGCGATTGGTATGTTCCTGACCACTGTGGTCATCGGCTACACGACCTCAAGCTTCTTCAGCGGTTTCCTGCTCTCACGGATGGGCGTGGGACGTATGCTCGCAGCGAGCTGCTTTCTCACCGGCGCGGCGCTGATCGGCTATACCTTTGTCCCGCAGTGGTGGATGATGGTTGTGCTGGGCGTGTTCGCCGGGTTGGGGGCCGGTGCGATCGATGCCGGCCTCAACACTTACGTGGCGGCGCATTTCGGCGAGGGGCTGATGCAGTGGTTGCATGCCTGCTGGGGCATCGGCATTACCACCGGTCCGATTATCATGACGTTTGGACTGACCACCTTCGACACGTGGCAGTTCGGATACCGGGTGGTGGGCGGTTTCCAAATCACCCTGGCAGTCTGCTTTGTGCTGACGTTGGCCATGTGGGACCGAAACAATGCGCCATCGGACATCGCCGCTGAGGCGGAGAAAAAATTGACGGATTACAAGACGCCGTTGGGAAAGACCCTGCGGCAACCGCAAGTGTGGTTGAGTGTGTTGTTGTTCTTTCTGTACGTCGGCGCGGAAACCTCGCTTGGTACCTGGACCTACACGCTCCTGACCGAGTCGCGTGGGGTGGACAAGGCGCTGGCGGGATTCTTCGCAGGCAGCTACTGGTTCACCTTCACCATCGGGCGGATTGTGGCGGGGATGGTTACCCGGTGGGTGGGAGTCAACAAGCTGGTGCTGGGCGGGTTGGTGGGCGCGCTGTTGGGCGGGGGCTTGCTGATCTGGAATCCCTCCGAAGTGGCCAACGTGGTCGCGGTGGGCATCATCGGCCTGTCCATTGCGCCTATCTTCCCGGCGATGATGTCCGGCACGAAGACGCGGGTGGGCGATCACGATGCTGCCAATACCATCGGTATGCAGATGGCCGCGACGGGCTTAGGGATAGCCGTCATTCCCAGCCTGATGGGCGTGTTGGCGCGCCGGCTCTCGCTGGAGGTAATCCCCCTCTGCTTGCTGGTGGTGTATGCCAGCCTGTTGGGGGCCTACATCCTGGCGATTAAGCTTCGACAACCGCAGACCATGGCAGCCAGGAACGACCAGGCCGGCGCATAACAACAATCGACGCCGGTACAGCAGGGGAGGCATTGACTAATCCTGTATACTTTCTATACTGAGACGGCAGGCGTGCTTTCACGTGGGCACGCCATCTATTGATTCAGTCCATGGGGAAAGGCTATGTTTGGGAAATCCGGCGACAAGGACAATGCACAAAGCGGTGACGTTCATGCCAAACAAGGGTTGGAGGCTCTCGATCGGCTGGATTATCATTTGGCTGTCAAAGAGCTGAGGCAGGCCATAGAAAAAGGCGTCACAAAATACGATTTGGCGGAACTTTACACGATTTTAGGCAAGACCTATAAGAACCTCGGCCAATTCGAGCAAGCGATTGCTGCCCACGCACAAGCCATAAAAATCGACCCCAACTGTTATCGGGCGTGGAATAATCTGGGCATCGTGCATTTCTCTCGCAACGATTACGCAGAGGCGGAGCGCTGTTATCAAAAAGCCATCTCCATTGAACCCACATACGCTTTTGCCATTGCCAGTTTGGGAGCGCTGTACGTCAACCGAAACCAACCCGAAAAAGCAATCGAGGCATCAGAAAAGGCGATTGCGCTTGCGCCAACCATGGCGGTGGCGCACTCCAACCTGGCACATGCCTATGCCATGGTCGGTCGATTTGAAGAGGCGGATAGGGCGCTCAGACAGGCGGTACTCTTGGGGTACAAGGATTGGCAAACCGTACAAGAAAAGATCGACAACCTGAAGCAGATGGCAGAAAAAACCGCCAAGGCGCCCCGGACAGAGTGGCTCCCGGCTACTTGCCCGCGCTGCGGCGCGCCGGTGAGCGCCGCGACGGTGCTGTGGACCAGCCGCAACACGGCTGATTGCGCCTATTGCGGAGCGAATATCGAGCGGAAACCAAAAGCACAGGCCCCAAAGCGAAAAGCGCTGATGCGCGATGTCTATTGGGTGCTCGGCGACAAGAAGTACACGACTTACCAAACCTTCGTTGCCGCTGTGACGGAGTATAACAACGCCATAGCTCCAGGAAAACACGGCTGGAACCCCGATGAAGTCGTTTCGCTCACCCCCATCAAGGTGGTGTACGAAGCCATGTGGAAAGATGAAGACGACACCATCGACCTCGACATCGGCATAGCCGGTGTCCCCGTGACCATGGGACAGCTTCTCTTCGCGTTAAACAACGCCACATACGATTTCTTCTCGGACGCCGATAGCCGGTACTTCGAGGGGCTGGACTGGGTCAAGGGGACCACATACGAGCTGCTGGTCGGCAGCTAGGGAGGCGACGATCGTTTGACGGTCGAGGGCCTGCGCGCCGGAACCGCAGCGCCCAAATACATTGATCTGTCGCAAGGCGGGTTGAGCTTCAAGAAGACAAAGACGGAGAAGTCAGTCGGAGAGCAACAGCCGAAAAGTATTTCTCGGAATGTCTGTCTGAACCGCTTCCCGAAAGCTGTGTCCGGTCTCCGACCGCGCCACCGTAAGCTCAGGCGTGGGCGAGCACGGTCTGGAGACCGGCCCAAGCGGGAAATTGTTCTTTACCGTGGAGGAAAAACTGTCCGACGACAAGCAGTCCGCCACGCCCACCCCGCCTGAGAGTATCTCCGTCCAGGCGTTGATTACGTACAACAGCTTTGTCGAGGCGGCGAACGCGATGCAATGGCGGACCGTCTATGCCGAACTTGTGTACAAGGGCGAGCGGTGGGAGGTCAAGTCCGCGGAGGAACAAACCGTTCAGTCGTCACCGGTTGAATTGACCATCAACGGCCAACCCGCACTTTGTCTGAACAAATCGCTGCCATGACCGGCAATATCCTGAATCGAGCAGGTCTTCTTGTCTTTGCTCCTGCGTGAAGCGTGACCCAAGGAGTATGACCAGGCTATTGGACTAAAGACGACCTGACTACAGACTACCAGACCAAGGACCACCAGACTTTGAAAAAGGAGTTTATTATGCGACGCTTGATTATTGTTGGTTGTATCGTATTTGGGGTTCTCCTGCTATTTGCCGTGACCAGACCCTTGACTGCGGAAACCCCGCATCCTGCGCCAGATGTCGTCACTCCCTCCCAACCGCTGGCGGTGTGTAGCGGCGGCGATGATTGCTGGGTGAGCGGCTTCCATGTGCCTGGCCTTGTCGGCGACGTCTACGCGCTCGCCAGGGACGGCGCAAAGGTCTACGTGGGCGGCAACCTGATCAGCGCCGGTGGCCTGCCGGTGAGCAACGTCGCCATATGGGATGGCAGCCGCTGGAACGATATGGGTGGCGGCGTGTCCAGAGACACCGGTACGGCCTGGGTCTATGCGCTGGCCGTGGATACCGACGGCAACGTGTACGTCGGCGGCTGGTTCACCCAGGCCGGTACGGGCGAAAATGCGGTCACCGCGCGCAACCTGGCGCTGTGGAACGGCAGTACATGGGGCGAACTGGGCGGCGGCGTGAATGGCAGTGTCAATGTGATCCGCCTCACCAGCAGCACGATGCTTATTGGCGGAAGTTTCACGCAGGCCGGCTCGACGCCAGTTAGCAATATTGCGCTCTATTACTTCGCCAATAGCCAGTGGGATGCTATGGGCGGCGGCGTCTCCTGGGACAGCAATTATTATGAAGGCGTCAACGCCATCGAGTGCGTCACCGCGGATTGCAGCCAACTGTACGTCGGCGGCGCCTTCGACACAGCCGGCGGCGTGAATGCCCTGTGCGTTGCCTACGCTTACAGGCCGGGTGCGACCTACCAGTGGCAGGCGCTGAATTACGGATTAAGCTCAGGCGGCGAAGTCTACGCCTTGTTGTGGCGTGATGAGGGCAGCGGCAACTTCTCCCTGTACGTCGGTGGGGAATTTGGCAGCGTTGGTAACCCGCCGGTCGAAGCGCACGGCATCGCCCGCTGGGACGGAGCGCAATGGCACGCCCTGGATTACGGCACCCAGGGCGGGGAGGGCGTCAAAGCGCTCCTGTGGGACGGAAGCAGCCTGATCGCAGCGGGTAATTTCATCACGGTCGGCGTTCCGGCCATCACCGCCAATCATATCGCCCGCTGGAACGGCGCTGACTGGTCGGCGCTGGGCAGCGGGCTGGGGACGGAGTGGCTCTCGGCGGTCGACGCGCTCTTGCTCGATGCGGGCGGCCACATCGTCGCTGGCGGCGGGTTTGAATTCAGTGGAGACCGCGTCGTCAACAACCTGGCGGCGTGGGATGGCAGCCGGTGGGCGGCGTTTGGCGGTGGGCTGGGGGTCAACAACACGGTGGATACGATGCTGGCAGATGGCGATTCGGTGTATGTCCACGGTGCGGTCACCCGCTTTGGTCCCTTGGCGATTGAGGGGCTGGCCAAACTCACCAACGTGACCTGGAATGCGGCGGAAGGCAGTCCCGCGCCCTTCTACATCCGCGGGTTGACGAAATATGGCCCCCACTTCTACGCGGGCGGGGCGTTCAGTGCGCTCAACCATTTGGCCTATTGGAATGGCAGCACGTGGCAGACCTTTGCCGGTGGGACCAGCGGCTTTGTCAACGCTGTGGCCTACGATCCGCTCAGCGGTAACCTCTATGCCGCCGGTGTGTTTACCGAGGTTGGCGGGGGCCTCCCGGCCTCCTACTTTGCCTGGTACAATTTCACCTGGGAAACCGTGCCAGCCGGCCAGGAATTGAACGGCGCGGTGCGCAGCATGGTTGTCGATGCACAGGGGAATGTGTACGTCGCCGGGGACTTCACCTGGGCGGGCGATCTGTATGTCAACCACATCGCTATGTGGGACGGCAGCCAGTGGCACGCGCTCGGCGGCGGGCTATCCAGCAAAGATGTTCTGGCGCTCACCTTCGACGGCGATGGGCGGCTGTATGCGGGTGGGTACTTTGCCAATGCCGGCGGCCTGCAGGTCAATGGCGTGGCGATGTGGAACGGGCTGCAATGGGCGGCGCTGGGCAGCGGCATGGATGACGGCGTAGCCGCGCTGGCGGTCGATCCCTACGGTCAGCTCTATGCGGCAGGCGATTTCGCGCACGCGGGTGGCGGCGCAGCCAATCACATCGCCCGCTGGGACGGCTTCCGCTGGTCGGCGCTGGGCAATGGCACGGACGGCAACATCCGCGCGCTGGCTATCGTCAACGGGGCTACCTACAATCGCGTGATCGCGGGCGGCTACTTCAAGACCGCGGGCGACAAACTCTCCACCAACATCGCCGCCTACGACCTGCCCCCGCTCCAGGCGGCCCCCGCCCCGACCATTACCAGCATCTCGCCCACCCGCGTCCCGTCCGGCGGCACGGGCTTTTGGCTCACGGTCAACGGCGAAAACTTCTCTTCGCGCACCTATGTGAAGTGGATCACGCCTGTTAGCGTGAGCGCCTTCAGCAGCGCCGCTGTTATTCCGCTGGTGACGACGTACATCAGCAGCACCCAACTGCTGGCCTACGTCCCGCCAGAACTGACCACCGTGGAGGGGACGGTGAGCATCAGCACCTTCACCCCGGCAGTGGAAGGCGGCGGGGGTGGGGAAGCCACCAATCCCGAACTGCCTGTCTTCGAGGTCGTGGAGAGCTATCGCGTGTTCCTGCCGTTGGTGATGCGCTAGTCCGCACTCCCGCAATGTACAGAAATCGGACGCAGATTTTCGCTGGTTCTCGCAGACAAAGTGTAGTGGTCAAAGACATATTGCACCGCAGAGAGCGCAAAGCTCGCAGAGATTTATAGAATTTCTCCGCGCTCTCAGCGAACTCTGCGGTAAAAAAAGCCGTCCGGCAAGTTCAAACTCTCGTTGACCACTACATTTTCGCAGACAAAGTCAGCAAAAACGGGAAAAATCTGCGTCCGATACTTCTATACCAAAGTCCGCTAGATATACAGGTCCCTTCTGGTGTACGTCAGATACGCCCCTGCCATACTCGCCACAATGATCGCCAGTGACAGCAGGATGAACGTTACATCAAACCTGGATTCGCGCAACAGCATCCCCGCGTCAAAATACTTGAAGGGCGTGAAGTACTTGACGAAGTCCAGGTCTTTGTTCAAACCGGGCAGGATCGAGAGGAAGTAGGTGCCCAGCAGCAAGGAGACGGCGAGCGAGCTGGCCCGGCGGTACTGCTTCATCGCGCAGCCCAGGAAGATGCCGACGGCAAGGAAAAGCATCTGCATGATGAAGAGCGCCACCATACACAGGCTCACGAACTTGAAGAACTCGCTGTCGGGTTGGTAGGGTGTGGCGCTGACGAGCGAAACGCCCCAGGTGATGAGCAACAGGCCAACGCAGTTGACGAGCGCTGCCAGCGCCTTGGCGGTGACCACGCGCCCGCGCGTCACCGGCAGCGTCAGCGCGAACTCGACGGTTTTGTCGCGCTCTTCTTTGGAGATGATGTCACTGCCCCACATCGCCGCCGCAATCGACAGCATGAGCGCGTAATAGGTAAACATCAGGCCGAAAAAGCCGCTGATCGTGGTCAGGTTGAAGGCTTGCAGGCTGAAGGCTGCCAACATTGCCTTGGGCATGTCGTCCAGGATCGCCAGCATCTCCGGGTTTTCGTAGTAGGCCGAAAACTTGGACGTCCCCACCATTACAAACAGGATCACAATCACGCTCCAGATGATCAGTGACCTTGAGTTGGCTTTCAGTTCACGCAGAAAGATGTTCATGGCCTGACCTCCTCATACCACTGCCGGGATGTTTCTCCGGGTATAGAGCACGTAACTGCCCACCAGAGAAATCACAATTACGACGACGCTGATCAGCACCAGCGGCGTGTCCCAGGCCTCGTTTTGGACGATGTAATTGGGATTGAAATGCTTGAAGGGCGTGATCAACTCCAGGACACTCTCGCCGAGCATGTCGCCAAAAACGCTGAGCACGTACATCCCAAATCCCAGCCCCATCGCGTAAGGGGTGACGCTCCTGATCCGCTTCACCAACAGGGAAATCACCAGTCCCACGGCCAGGAAAAACAGTTGGAACACGACGATGCTCAACAGCAACAGTAGCAAGGCCCTGGGTTCGTAGGTGCTGTCCCCTTTGAACATCGTGATAAAGACAACGCTGCTGATCCAGACGACGGCGTCGGTGATGAGCAGGCTGCTCAACGCCGCGAGCAGCTTGCTGGTCAAAATCTGCGTGCGACTTACCGGCTTGGTCAACAGAAAATCCGCCGTCCATTCGCGCTCTTCGATAGAGACCAGCCCGAATCCGTAGGTTGCGGCCTGGATCGCCAGACAGATTTGGACAAAGAGGAAGAGAAAGCCGAAGTAGCCCAGCAGCGTGGCGAGGTTCACGTTGTTCAGGCCAAAGGCGGTGAGCAACGCCTCTGGGAAATTCGCCATCATCTCATTCAGCAGTGCTGCGTCTTTGGCAAAAGAGGAGAACAGTGAGACGAAGACAAAGATCAGCGCCGCCATCGATAACGACCAGGTGAAGACCGACCGCAACTGCATCTTGAACTCTTGCCAGAAAATGTTCGCGCGCATGGTCGTCACCTATTCGTAATAGTGCATGAAGATTTCTTCCAGCGTTGGCTCTTCGATAGTCACGTTGGAAACCGTCACACTGCCGATCGTCCGCATCAGCGCGTTGACATCGCCCTTGTAGAAGAAGCGGACGCTGCCGTTGCTGTGCTCCAGATTCGTCACGCCAGGGATGTCAAAATGCGCGGCGTCCAGCGCGTCAGCCTCTACCAGGACTTTTTTGTAATTGTTCTGTTGCAAGGTTTTGATGTCGGCGATTTCGATCATGCGGCCTTCTTTGATGATCCCGACACGCGAGCACATGCGCTGCACCTCGCCCAGGATGTGCGACGAGAAAAAGACCGTCACCCCGCGCGCATTCTCTTCCTGGATCAGCTGAAAGAATTTGCGCTGCATCAGCGGGTCGAGGCCGGCCGTAGGCTCGTCGAGGAAGAGCAGTTTGGGCTGGTGCAGAAGGCCCTGCACGATGCCCACCTTCTTCTTGTTGCCGTAGGAGAGGTCTTCGATGCGGCGGTGCAGGTCCAGCTCCATCACATCGGCCAATGTCAGCATCCGCTGCGTACAGTCTCTTTCGTAGAAACTGGCCGAATATTTGAGCAGGTCGATCACCTTCATCCGCTCGTAGTAAAAAACGTCGGACGGCAGATACCCGATGTCTTGTCTGAGTTGCGGTCCGTACTTGATGCAGTCCTTGCCAAAAATCGTGGCGCTGCCGCTGGTGGGGTAGATCAGCGACAGGAACAGGCGGATCGTGGTGGATTTCCCTGCCCCGTTCGGCCCGATGAAGCCGAAAATCTCTCCTTCCTCGACCTGAAACGAGACATCCACGATGCCTCTGGCTTTACCGTAGTACTTCGTTAGGTGGTTGGCTTCAATGACGCTCATCGTGACACTCCTTTATGATAGTCCGATAGTCGTTAGTCTGATAGTCGTTAGTTTGATAGTCGTTAGTCTGATAGTCGCTGTCGGTTTTCTTGTCCCCTTCTTTCCCGCACTCTAAACCGGCCCTCCACAAGCCGTTCGTGTTGCTGGATTCGCTGCTATACTCCAGTCACCAGGGGGGCCACTTCCACGGTTCACACGCCGCCGGTCGGTAGTCGGGAGATGCGCAGCTTGGTTGCCGCGCTTTCTGGGGATCAATAAGAGGCAATTATAGCCCTGTCCTTACAAGTGTCAATGCCCCCTGTTTTGCCGGGTGCATTTCAGAATGGGGGCGACTTTTCTTAAATTGCACTGCAGAGCACGCAGCGTCCGCAGAGTTGCCAGAAATTTCTCCGCGTTCTCTGCGAACTCTGCGGTTAAATCAGACGTTTATCTGGCTTTTGCCCCCGAATTGACATGCGCCCTGTTTTGCCTTGCCCCTTGCCCCTTGCACCATCTCTGTTACACTGTGTCCCCAGAGGTGGGCAAATGAAACGAACTCTGGGTATCTTGTCGGTTCTGACTTTGGTGCTGGGAATGGCTCTTTTGTTGACGCTGACCACGTCTGTGATCGCGCAACCGGTGGCGGACACCATCCTGCCGCCGGTCACCAACACAGACGGGCGCGCGGGCGTCAGCTACTCATTCTACCCTGGCCCGGCGGGGCAGGATCGCTACTACTTGCCGCTGGCCGTGCAGGCCGGGTCGCGCTGGGATCGTTTCGATTTCAATTGGCCGCGCCTGGAACCCACCGACAACGCCTGGGACTTCGGCGCGTACGATACCCTGGTGAACGACCTGCGCAACGCGGGCATCTCGAATATCATCGGCATCCTCGAAATGACGCCCGCATGGGCCGCGACCGCGTGCGTGACGGCGCCGATCACGACAACCCTTCAGCCCTCCGGCAACTGGTATCCGTCGGCGCCTCGTCCGTTCCTTATCCCATTGGACGATGCGCTACCGTCCCCGTTTTCACCGCAAAATTCCTGGGATGACGAGGGGGCGCGGACGCCGCCCGCCGGCCTGTACCGTCCCTGGACGACGACGAATTTCAACGGCAATCAGTGGGCCGAGTTCGTGTATACGGTGGTGTCCCGCTACAAAACCCAGGTCAAACACTGGGAGATGTGGAACGAGGTCGAGTGGGACCTGCTGTGGTGCGGGAACGAGCAAGACTATGCCCAACTGCTCAAGGTGGGCTACCGGGCGACCAAGGCGGCGTGCCCTGAGTGCACCGTCCTCTACGCCGGCCTTCACTTTTGGGATGACCAGACGTACTTCGAGCGTGTACTCGACATTCTCAACGACGACCCCGCCGCGCCCGCCAACAACGATTTCTTCGATGTGATGTCGTTGCACTCCTACAGTCGTTCTAACCACACCTACGACCTGGTGAATCACGTCCGCAGTCGAATGAGGGTATACGTCTCCGACCACCCAATCTGGCTCACCGAAACAGGCGTCCCCGTGTGGGGCGATCCCCAGGCATACGCCGACAAGTACGAGTACGCCGCCACACAGGACGAGGCCGCCGCTTACCTGATCCAATCCTACGCCAACGCCCTTGCTTCCGGCGTCGAAAGGTACCTGTTCTTCCGCACCAACGACGCCGACATGGGTGAGTATTTTGGTTTGATCCGTAACGACCGTTCCGTGCGTCCCGCCTACAGCGCATTTCAAGTCGCCACGACCTATCTGATCTCGCCGACCTTCACCACCCGCGTCCCAACCGGAACCAACCTGCGTGTTACGCTGTGGGGCACGCCGCGCGGCAAGGTCAGCGTGCTGTGGAACACTAACCCGGTGACCTCCGTCTACACGCTTCCCGCGACGATTCCAACGGCTACGGTGGTAAACCGTTGGGGGGCGGCGCGCACCCTCACCGCCACGGCTGGCAGTTACACCTTCACGTTGCCGGGAGCCACCGCTAACCTGATCTCCAACCCAAACGATTACTTCATCGGCGGCGATCCGCTGCTCGTCATCGAGTCGGAAACGCCCAACCTCCCGCCCACCTCGACCGTCCGCCCCCTGCCGTCGCTCACGTACACGCCGTCGTTCACCGTCACCTGGGAGGGGCGCGATAACGAGTCGGGTGTCTGGCTCTACGACGTGCAGGTGCGTACCGGCGAAGACGGTGTGTGGTCACCGTGGAAAACCTCGACCACCGCTACCTCTGCCGTCTTTACCGGCACGGATCGCCACACCTACTACTTCCGGGTTCGCGCCACCGACCGCGTGGGCAACCGCGCGGCATGGCCTGCCGCGCCGCAAGCCTGGACGGCGATCAAACTGTCGAACACGCTGCACTTCACCGTCGGGCCGTTCTTCGCCGATGACAATCGCAACGGCATCTGGGATGTGCCGGGCACGCAAATCGGTGAGATACTACTCGGCGGGGTCTCGCTGCGTTTCGTGGACAGCCTGGGGCGCGATGTTGTCAGCCCCGTCATCGCCGATACGTGGGAATTCACCACGACAGTTTGGCCTGGGGAGACCTACCACCTCAGAATGACGGCTGCTACCACAACCACCGATTACATCCGCATCCTGTCGTTCACCTGGCCGCTGAGCGAAGAGGTGATTACCGAGTCGCTGGGCATGGTGGGGCTATGGCCGCTGCAACGGGTTTACATGCCGCTGGTCATGCGGCGATGGGGGTAATTGCCGAACACGAATCAAAAACGAATAAACGAATTGGGTGTGTTTCCCGGGGCTGGCGCGGTCAGAGACCGGCCAGAGCACGCTGGGGCCGGTCTCCGACCGCGCCCCACTGAGGCTTGCGTCAACCGGGCCCCATTCGTTTATTCGTTAACACATTCGTGAGCGGCCTATGTTTTTACGGATACACCCGGTTGATCATCCGCGGATACGGAATCGCCTCGCGCAGGTGATCGATGCCGCAAATCCACGTCACGGTGCGCTCGACGCCCAGGCCGAAGCCGCTGTGCGGGACACTCCCGTAGCGCCGCAGATCGATGTACCACTTGAACGCCTCTTCCGGCAGATTGTGCTCGTGGATGTGCTGGAGCAGCAAATCGGGATCGGAGATGCGCTCGCTGCCACCGATGATCTCGCCGTAGCCCTCCGGCGCGAGCAGGTCCACGCTCTTGCAGACCTCCGGGCGACCGGGCCACGGTTCCATGTAGAAGGCTTTGACGGCGGTGGGATAACCATAGACAAACACCGGTTTGTCGAACTGCCTGGTCAATGCCGTTTCGTGCGGGGAGCCGAAATCCATACCCCATTCGATGTTCAGCAGCGCCTTGGCCTCCGGGTCCTCCGTCTGCTCGCGGATTTCGGCGAGCAGGGCCAGCGCATCGTCGTAAGAGATGCGCGGGAAGGGCGGCGTCACCCGCTCCAGCGCGCTCACGTCGCGGCCCAGCGCCTTCAGCTCCGGCGCGCACTTCTTCAACGCGGTCTGTACGATGTGCGAGACGAACTGCTCCTCGATCTCCATCACCCCGTCGAGGTCGCAGAAGGCGACTTCCGGCTCGACCATCCAGAACTCGGTGAGGTGGCGGCGCGTCTTGGACTTCTCCGCGCGGAAGGTCGGCCCAAAGCAGTAGACGCGGTTGAAGGCGAAGATGTTGGCCTCGTTGTAAAGCTGCCCGCTCTGCGCAAGATAGGCCACGCCCTCATCGAAGTACTCGGTGCCGAAGAGCGTCGTCGTCCCCTCGCAGGCCGCCGGCGTGAGGATCGGCGTGTCCATGTGGATGAAGCCGTTGTCGGCCAGCCACTCGTGAATCGCCGCGATGACGACGGCGCGGACGCGCAGCACCGCCCACTGGCTCGGCGTGCGAATCCACAGGTGGCGGTTGTCGAGCAGGAATTCGACGCCGTGCTCCTTCAGCGCGATTGGGTATTCCCCTTCCACCGCCTGTACCACCTCGAAGCCTGTGATGCCGACTTCGTAACCGCCGGGGATGCCCGGCGCGCGCGGGTCGGCCCGCACCACACCGGTGACAATCACCGACGACTCCTGCGGGATGTGCGTCATCGCGTCGAAAAGTTCGGCGGGGACGTCGTTTTTGAATCCCACGCACTGCGCGAAGCCGTAGCCGTCTCGCACCAGCAGGAACACCAGCTTGCCTTTGTGCGTGCGGTTGTAGACCCACCCTCGGATGGTGACTTCCTGACCTTCATAATTGCCGATTTGCTCTACACGAATAACGGGGGGCATGGAACTTTCTCCTCTGTTGGAAATGAGAAATGAGTAATGAGTAATTAGTAATGAGTAAAGAGGGCCTTATGCGATCATCGCTCATTCAGCGATTCGCTGATTCGCCCATTCGCTGATTCGCTTATTCGCCCATTCGCTCACTCGCTGACTGCTGAGGGCTGATCGCTGACCGCTTTCTTCCGCCTCTGCCAGAACCGGTAGCCGAAGAAGCCGATGACCGCGACAGCACACAGCACGTACACGACATGCTCGTACTGGTTGATAATATCCGATACAATCGGCCAGCTTTCGCCCAACAGCCGTCCGGCGAACGCCAGCACGAAGCTCCACAGCGCCGTGCCGAGCGCGGTGTAGAAAGCGAAGCGCGGGATGTTCATCTTCGCCAGACCCGCCGGCACGGAGATCAAGCTGCGCACGATGGGCACCATCCGCCCGAAGAAAATCACGTATTCGCCGAATCGCGCGAACCAGGCCAACGCGGTATCTAAATCACTCTCCGAGAGCATAAACCACTTGCCGAAGCGCTGCAACAGATAGCGCACACGGCGCTCATCGAACCAACGGCCCAGCCCGTAAAAGAAGAACGCGCCCGCCACGGAGCCAATCGCCCCCACGATGGTCACGCCGAGCAGTGTGAACGTCGCGTTCTCGCCCAACGTGAGCCACCCGGCTAGCGGCAACACTGCCTCCGAAGGAATGGGCGGGAACACATTTTCGAGGAACATAATGAGCCCCAGTCCCGGATAGCCCAACGTCCTGATGATCTCCAGCGCCCATTCGGTGATCGCATTCAAAATATCGCCTAAACCCATGATGTTTGACTCCTGTTTGTAAATATCGAATTTTTGTTCTTTGGGCGTGCTGATGTTTTATAAATTGCCAGACAACTCAATTGCTCTGCAATTCTAACAAACGTACATCCTCCAGGTCTTTTGGGCGGCCGGCGGCCTGTTTTGAGGCAATAAGGTCTGCTTTGCACACCACATAGAATTCTTGCCCTTGATACTTGAGTGTCTCTCGATTGTGCCATGCCGTAGCAAAGTCTATGCCAGGCGTTGCCGTTTGCACGTCTACTTGAACCCAGTCGCGGAAAATTGTGATCTCGTGAGCCAGTAAGTCATCGGCCGAAGTTAGAGCGGCCGTTCCGAAACGGGCGGCCTCTAGCGCATCAAGCAGCCGCTGCGCGTTCTCTGACGTGGCTTCTATCAAAATGTCCAGATCGAATGTTGCGCGCGGCACACCATACAGCACTGCGGCGATCCCGCCAATGACCAGATACTTGACGTTATGCTGTTGTAAGGACGCGAACACGGCCTTTAATTGGTTGAGCATCTTTCTGCTCCACAATGCGTGGATTTGCTGCAAAGATTAAATCTGTAAACCAACAGAGCAAATCCATCCGCTCGGTCATTGACAGACTTTGAAACCAACGGGCTTTTGCCTCTATGGTTTCTTCTTGCCGATCATGACTTAACGTACCATTAATCATCGGTTTTACCTCTTCACATACCAGACGTATTCGAAGGATAACATACCTCGCTTCATCACACACATTCAAATTGATTGATGATAACTTCCCCTTCAGGAAATTCTGTCACGATCTTCAATCTTCCGCCCGTTGCCGAGAGCAACTTGCGAAGTGTACTGACGAGCATATCCGCACGAATAAGTATGGACATTCTCATATCCCCTTCAGCCATTATACCATAACCACCCACCGATTACCCAAAAATCAACGTCAGTACCACCACTACCACCAACCCCGGCAGCAGATTGCTCGTCTTGATGCGCTTGATGTTGAGCAGATTCAGCCCGATCCCCAGGATGAGCGCGCCGCCCACCGCCGTCATCTGGTTGATGATGAGATCGGAGAAGAAGCTCTGGAATTGCCCCGCCAGCAAGGTGATCCCCGCCTGGATGATGAACAGCGGCAGCGCCGAGATCAGCACGCCCAGCCCGTAGACCGACGCCAACGCAATCGAGGTGAAGCCGTCCAGGATCGCTTTGGTGAGGATGAGCGTGCGGTCGCCGTTGAGACCCTCGTTGATCGCCCCCACGAACGTCATCGAGCCGACGCAGAAGATGAGGAACGCCGTGATCAGCCCTTCGGTGAAGCGTCCATCCTGGCTTTTCAGCCGCGCTTTGAGCCGGTCGCCCATCCCCTCCATCCAGGTTTCCAGATGGAGCAGCTCGCCGATGATGCCCCCGAAAATCAGGCTGAAGATGAAGATGAGGAAATCTTCCACCGCAAATGCCATCTTCATGCCGAGCACCAACGTCCCCAGGCCCACCCCCTCGAAGATAATGCTCTTGATGTTCTCCGGGAACTTTTTCCGCAGCACCAGCCCCACCGTACTGCCCACAATCACCGTCAATGCGTTGACCAAACTCCCAATCGGCATCTCTCTCCTCCCTCTCAAAATGTCAACAGATTGAACGGATTTTAACGGATTTTTTTCTCCCCAATCCGTTTCATCCGTTTAATCCGTTGACCTTCTCTCCTCCCTCTCAAAAATGTCAACGGATTGAACAGATTTTAACGGATTTTTTTTCAATCCGTTTAATCCGTTGACTCTCTGTCCTCCCTCTCAAAAATGTCAACGGATTGAACGGATTTTAACGGATTTTTTTCTCCCCAATCCGTTTCATCCGTTTAATCCGTTGACCTTCTCTCCTCCCTCTCAAAAATGTCAACGGATTGAACGGATTTTTTCAATCCGTTTCATCCGTTTAATCCGTTGACAACCTCTCCTCCCTCTCAAAAATGTCAACGGATTTTTTTTCAATCCGTTTCATCCGTTTAATCCGTTGACAACCTCATTCTACCAGTGCCAGGCTGATGCGCCCGCGTTGTTGATCCACTTCGACCACTTCCACGTCGATGACGTCTCCCACGGAGACCTTGTCGTGCGGGTTGCGGACGTAGCCTGTTCCCATACGGCTGATGTGCACCAGGCCGTCGCGCTTGACGCCGATGTCGACAAACGCGCCAAAGTCCACGACGTTGCGCACCGTGCCCTTGAGCTGCATCCCCTCGCGCAAATCTTCGAGGCTCAGCACGTCACTGCGCAGGATCGGGCCTTCCAGATCGTCACGGGGATCGCGCCCGGGGCGGGCCAGCGCCTCCAGGATGTCTTCCAGTGTCGGGCGGCCCGTCCCTAGCTCGGCAGCCAGTTCATCGAGGTTCATCTGCCGGCGCAGATTGGCGATTTCGCCCGCCAGCCGTGGATCGCCCAAGGGACAGCCGAGCAGATTCAGCACCGCGCGGGCCACCGCATAGCTTTCCGGGTGAATGGGCGTGTTGTCGAGTGGCTCTTCGCCTCCCGGCACGCGCAGGAACCCGGCGGCCTGCTCGAACGTCTTCGGCCCGAGGCCAGGGACCCGGCGCAGCGCCTCACGGCCCTCGAACGCGCCATGCGAGTCACGGTACGCCACAATCGTCTCTGCCAGCTTGGGGCCGATGCCCGAAATGTAGCGCAACAGCGCCGGCGACGCCGTGTTGAGGTCCGCCCCCACCGTGTTCACCACCGATTCGACGACCGTGTCCAGCGACTCCGCCAGCGCCTTCTGGTTGACGTCGTGCTGGTATAGCCCCACACCGATGGCCTTTGGCTCGATCTTCACCAGTTCGGCCAGTGGGTCCTGCAGGCGCCGCGCAATCGAGACCGCCCCGCGCAGCGACACGTCCAGGTCGGGCAACTCCTGGCGCGCCAGCTTCGACGCCGAGTAGACCGACGCCCCGGCCTCGTTGACAATCGTGTATTTCACCTTCAGCTTCTCTTCGGTGAGCAGTTCGGCTACCAGCGTCTCCGTTTCGCGGCTGGCGGTGCCGTTGCCGATGTCGATGACGGTAACGCCATGTTGTTGGATGAGACGGCGCAGCGCCGCTTTGGCCTGTGCCTTGTCGCGGTCGGGATAAATCGTATGCGTAGCCAGCACCTTGCCGGTCGGGCTGACCACTGCGACCTTGCAGCCCGTGCGGTAGCCGGGGTCGATGCCCAGCACCGTTTGTCCGCGCAGCGGCGGCTGCAATAGCAAAGCTTTGAGGTTGGCGGCGAACACGCCAATCGCGTGCTCGTCGGCCATATCGCTCAACTCGCGGCGCATCTCGCGTTCGACGGCGGGGAAAAGCAGGCGGCTGTAGCTGTCCTTGCGCGCTTCGACGAGGTCATCCATCAGCGGGCTGCCCGCGTCGCTCGGATAGCGCTGCGCGAGGATGCCCATCGCTTCCGCCTCCGGCACTTCCAGCGCGACCTTGAGCACGCCTTCGCGCTCGCCCCGGTTGATCGCAAGGATTTGGTGCGGGCGCAGCGCGCGGAAATCCACGAAGAAGCTGTAGTACATCTGGTAGACACCCTTGGGGTCCTTGCTCTGGTCGGCGACGGTGACGCTCAGCGTGCCGTGCCGCTGCACCAGACGGCGCATGTCAGCGCGCACTTCCGGCGCATCGGCGATGGCCTCGGCGACGATGTCGCGTGCGCCCGCGTAGGCGTCATCCACGGTGGGGACGTCATCCGTGAGGAAGGGTTGGGCGAGTGTGTCGCGGTCGCTTTCGAGCGTTTGCGCCAGCACGAGATCCGCCAACGGTTGCAGGCCCTTTTCGCGGGCGATCGTCGCGCGCGTGCGGCGCTTGGGCTTGAAGGGGCGATAGAGGTCTTCCAGGCGTTGCAATGTGTCGGCGGCCTCCACATCGGCCTGCAACTCTGGCGTGAGCACCCCCTGCTCTTCGAGGCTGCGCAGAATCGTCTCGCGGCGCTCCTCCATGCTGCGGCGATAGCCCAACCGCTCGGCGACCTGCCGCAATTGCTCCTCATCCAGCGAGCCGGTCATTTCCTTGCGGTAGCGAGCGATGAATGGGACGGTATTGCCGTCATCCAGCAGGCGGACGGCGGACTCGACGCGCGGCAATTCAAGCGCCAGGTCGGCGGCGACGGCAGCAATGATGGCGATGGGATCCATAACTCTCCTCAAGATAGTCAAGTAGTCGTTAGTTCGGTAGTCGATTCATCAAAAGATTGTTCGCCGTTATCAGAAATTACGACAGACTAACGGCAGGTAGATGTAGTTGAATGGTTCGTCCACCACTTTCAACGCCATGCGGACCTGATGCGGCGATCCGGCGACACCGGTAGGACTGTTCACGGTGACGGTCAGCATACCGGTGTACAGGAAGATGGTCGATGTCGAGAACTCCGTTGGCGTGACGCTGAAGCTCTGCGGCGTCGTTCCGCTCGGCGGGGCAATCTGCGCCCAGGGCGCATCGCTCGTCACGTTCCAGTTCAACAGATGAAAGCTGCCCACGTTGCGGGGCGTCAGTGTCCAGGCGGACGGGATGAGCTGTTGTGAAGGGATGCTGTACGTGAAGGTGATCGCATCGGGCAGGCCGCCCAGCGCCGGCACCTGGACGTCCAGTGTCACGTTGACACGTTGTACGGCGTTGACCGTCTCTGGCGGGGCCGTCGCCGTTACTGTGACCGCGCCGGTATAGCGTGCACTGGTTTGCGTCATGAACGTGGTCGGTGCAATGGTGAACGTGCCCGGTGTTGTCCCGTTTGCCGGCGTGGCGGTGAACCAGTTGCCCTGAGTCGTCAGACTCCAGTTGATTACATCCGTCGAGGTACTGTTGGTCAAGTTGACGACTTGCGTTGGTGGGGTCAGACTGCCGGTCACGCCGTCATACACGAAGGCGACGGTGGTCGGTGTGACGTTGAGGGTAATCGGCGGTGGCGACCACGTCGAATAGATGCTGTCGCTGCTGGTCGCGCTCTGGGTAGCATTACGCATCTCCACCCACACTGTATGTTCACCGGGCGCCTTGGGTAATTCCCAGGCCAGTTCCGACTGGAATGAACGCCAGTCGCCCCAGGGTTCGCTGTTGTTGCGCAGCCGCATTTCGGTCCACTTGCCGCTGCCGTAGATGTAGAGATTGACGTGATAATCGTCCGTCGTGGCGGCTTCCCGGTTGATGACGATGGGGTAGACGTCGGTGCGACATCCGAAATCCTGCACCCAATAGCGCCAATAGTCACCCCCACCCTCGTAATACCCCACGCCAATTTCACAAGACGCCGCCCGCAGAATATTGGCACGGTGGCTATCGCTGGCCATCCAGTCGGCCATCACTGTGGCCGGCGTTGAGTGGCCGGCGGCGGCGTTCTCGCTAAGTGTGCTATAGGTAGGATTGTAGTAAGTCAACGCGCGTTGCAAAAAGTTACAGACAAACTGTAAAGCGCCATTCACCCGATCCTGCGAGTCGTGGCCGAAGTAATTATCCACTCCCATATCCGTTGCATGGTAGCGGGCCGCATCCGTCAGGGTCGTGACGCGCTTGAGCGGTGGTAAAGCGGATGCAGCCCGCGCCGCGTTGACCATCTCTACCACGGTTTGCTCGTAGGCGGGGTTGCTGGAAGGGACGCCAAAGACTCCCCCGCAGCCTGTAAAACACGGCATGACCTCACCGCTTTCTACCACCACCGCCGTGCCAATCTGTGGGCTGGGCGGCGCGGCAACCGCGGGTGCCGTCAACACCATCACACTGACAACCGTGAGGACGTATCGAACTGCCTTGTACATTGTTACCTCCATTGACCACATTAAGAGGGGTATCGTCGTGTACGGCGTGCGAGAACATTCCATAATTACATCTCAATAAGTATTTCCTTGACACCTGGGATTGTAACCGAAAGCAGGCTGCACGCAACCGAGACGCTCCTGGCGCCCCTTCTGGGAAGCTGCGCGAAAGTGGCTTTTGGCAAGGCCGGGTTGAACTTCCCGTAGGAGGATACCGACGTGGTTGACAAAAGCCTGGTTTCTGCTACAATTTTCCCCGCTTGGCCCCATCGTCTAGTGGCCTAGGACGCTGGCCTCTCAAGCCGGAAACAGGGATTCGAATTCCCTTGGGGCCATCCGGCAATCCCCCTCATTGAGGGGGATTTTCGTTTCCTACGGGGCTGTCGGGGGTGGGGAGGAAGAGCTGTTGGTAGAGGTAGGCCTTCTGTATACGCGCAATAGCGGCGATTTCGGCATCGCCTGCTGCATCGGCTAATCGTCCGGCCTCATCGTACTGCCTTTCTGCTTCCGCATAGTTGCCCAGATCGGTGTTGGCCTGCGCCAGGTACAAATATCCGCGTGCGGATTGCGGGTTAGCGGCGATGGCAGCCTCCGCATCGACCAACACCGCCTCGGGTTCACCCAGCATCAGGTAAACCTGGGCGCGGGCGAGGAGAAATTGCTCGCGGCTGCCGGAGACAGCCTCGGCGGCAGCAAACGTGGTTGCGGCATCTGTCTCAGCACCGAGCCGGGTCTGCAAAACGCCTTTGAGCGCCAGCAGGTGCACATTGTCGGGCGATAAGCTCAGGGCCTCATTCACTTTGTCCAGGGCGGCAGCGTTGTCTCCCCCTTGCGCGAGCTGTTCCGCCATTTGTTGCAACCGGATGGTTTGTGATACGGTTTTGTCGGGCGCGAGGAAGAGCACATACACCACGCTCAAGACGGCGAGAATTGCCGCACCGATGAGCAGCGATTTCACCTGGCGGCGGCGCTGCACCTTTCTTTGCTCTGCCCACCACCGATCGATGAACCACCACCACTGCTCCGGGGCCGGAGTTTGTGTCGGACGCAGCGCCGCAAGTCCCTCTGCCCCGCCCACTTTGCGCAGGAACACTTGCGCCTTGCGGCGGAATGTGGCGGAAACTGTCTCGAAGCGCAACGTCTCCGCCGGCAAGGACACGCCCGCATGCTCCAATTCGATGAGATGCGCCTGCGCGGCATCGAAGAGCGCCGGGATTTCTTGCGCCTCTTCTCTGCTGGCGTGTGCCAGCTTGCCGATGTGCGCCTCAAGTTTGCCAAGAATCTCGCGCAATTGCGCTGCAGGTGTCGCGTGGAATTCCCGTTGCTGAAACATACGGCTATTCGTCCAGGTCAATCCTACCGGGTATGACAACGTTGACAACATCGCCGTGCAAGTCGATGATAATACGGAGTCCCATCAAACCCAGCCACTGCCGGGCGTCCTCGGGCAAGCCGGTCTCAAGCAAGGTGTTGATGTTTTCTGACATCTGCCCAATCGAAGCATCGACCGCGGCTTTCGTGAAAAGGTCATCCTTTCCTAGAAATTGGAGCATCCCCTGCACCACCGCCTCACGATTTTGGAGCACGTTTTCTTGCATGATGTCGAGCACGTGCCGATCCACCTTCTCTGAAGGGATGTGTCGCAAGAAGCCGGCATCGTTGACGACATAGTGCGGCGTTCCACCTACATAGGTCACGTCTACCGGATTATCCGCCTCATCGACAATCAATCCTGCAAAAACTGCTACGCGCGCCATCGCGCCCTCCTCAGTTCATTTGCGTTTAGAAATCAATTGTATACACTATCTTACTAAAGTTTCGGAGAAACGCCAATGATCAGGAGGAGGTCACGGTGAATACCCAAGTCAATATCGCTATTGTTACTGATTCCGCCGCAAGTATCCCCGAGGCCCTGCGCCGGCAGTACCGCATCGAAGTGGTGCCAATTTGGGTCAACATGGACAAGGTCTCGTATCGGTCAGGCATTGATATGCAACCGGCGAGTTTCTTTGCGCAGCTACGCGCCAATCCGGAGATGCAGGTTTCCACGAGCGTGCCGGCCATACCGGTATTTCTTGAAGCCTATCGGAAGCAAGCGCAGTGGGCGTCGGGCATTGTCGCGGTTCATGTGGCGGGCAAGCAAAGTGGGACATGTAACCTGGCGGAGGTCGCGGGCCGGGAGAGTCCCGTGCCGGTCGTCGTGGTCGATAGCCAGACGACGGCAATGGCGCAAGGTTTTGTGGCGTTGGAAGCCGCGCGTGCGGCTGCTGAAGGCGCCACGTTGGAGGAAGTCGTGGCGCGCGCGCGTGCCGTCGTGCCCAATGCCGGTGTGGTGGCGCTGTTGGAAACGGTCAACTATGCTTTTCAGGGTGGGCGGCTCTCCAGCGCGGCCAGCACCGTGGGAAGCCTGCTCAAGATTTCTCCGTTGGTTCGGGTACAGAACAATCGCGTCAGTTTGGTCGGCCAGGCGCGCCGGCGCAGCAAAGGCATTGCGGCGGTCATAGAAAAAGTTGTTGATGAAGTTGAAGATAACCCCGTTCACCTGGCCGTCCACTATGCTGAAGACGAAACCGAAGGCGTGTATGTGTTGGAAGAACTGAAAAAGTTGCTCCACTGTGTCGAAACGTACTTGCTACACGTGCCGACGGAATTGGGTGTTCACACCGGACCGGGAGCTTTGGGCGTGTCGTATTACATCGAACGGCAGGCCTCCGGCCTCTCGCAACAATTGGAGAAGCTCTCGGACTATGCGCGGGGCGCGAAAGAAGCTATTCTCTCGCGGGTGCCATGGTCACAAAAGGACGATGCGTAGGAAAGGCAGCGTCGGGTTCCTTGTCAGCGCCGCCGAGTATGTTATGATCGACCTGTATACAACGCCGGTAGCTGGCCCGATTACCGGACTCAGTAGATCGCAAATTGCTCTGAGGGGATCGCCAGATCCCCGTTCTGGCCTGGATCTGGCGATCCAGACCAGGCAAAATTAGCTCTACTGAGACTGACGATGACATGATTGATTTGGAGGAGCAGATGTCGCGTGAAGTCGATATTGGCCGTATGGCCCTGATTGCCCTGATGGGGGCGTTGATTTTTGTGCTGACGGTGGTTGTGCGGATTCCGATCCCGGCGACGAACGGGTACGTGCATTTGGGTGACGCGGCGATCACTTTCACGGCCTATGCGTTTGGGCCGTGGGTGGCGCTGTTTGCCGGCGGGATGGGCACCGCGATGGCGGACATGCTTGGCTATCCGCAGTGGGCGGTATTCTCCTTGCTTATCCATGGCGCGCAAGGGTTGGCGATCGGCTGGCTCGTGCAGAGGCGTCTCAATACCGTGACGGTGTTGCTGTCCGTCATCATCGGTGCGGCCATTGTCGTCGCGGGCTATTTTGCTGCCGGGACCTTTCTGGTGGGTGTCGGCGCTGCCACCCTGGAAGTGCTTCCCAATACCTTGCAGGGCCTCAGTGGTGGGCTGGTGGGTGTGCCGTTGTATCTGGCCGTGCGCCGCGCGTATCCGCCTCTGGAAGCTCGCTCGCGGCGGACCGCATAGCCGAAAAGTGAATCCGTGTGTAGGGCGAGTTGGTCGCTCGCCCCTTGTAGCGCGAGTTGCCAACTCGCGCTACAGTTTTTCATTGTAGGGGAAAGACTGTGTTGGTTGCAGAGCATTTGCATTTTGCCTACCCGCCGCCCGGACCGGATTTCCCGCAAACCGAGGCGCTGCGGGACGTCACTTTCCATCTGGAGACCGGCGAAGCGTTAGCGGTGATGGGCGCCAGCGGCAGTGGAAAAAGTACGCTGTGTCACGTGCTGGCCGGATTGACGCCTCGCTATACCGGTGGGCGCGTCTCCGGCGTGGCGCGCGTAGCAGGTTACGACGTCCTGGCGACGGTGCCGCCAACCGGTACGGTGGGCCTGCTCTTTCAGGATGCTGCGACGCAGCTTTTCAACCCTACCGTCGAAGACGAAGTCGCCTGGGGGCTGGAAGCGTTGGGGACGCCGCCGCCGCACATCGGCGGGCAGGTGGAAGAGGCGCTGGCGCGTTTTGGCTTGTTGGATGTGCGGACGCGCTCGCCCTGGGCGCTCTCCGGCGGGCAGCAGAAACGGCTGGCATTGGCGGCGGTGTGGGCGATGCGTCCGCGCGTGCTTCTGCTGGATGAGCCGCTCGGCGGACTCGATCCGCAGGGCCGCGCCGAAGTTCTCGCAGCGCTTGAAACGCTGTCCCAGAGCAGCATCACACTCCTGCTGACGACTTTCCGGCCACAGGCTGCTGCCCTGGCGCCAACGACGCTTGTACTCGCCGATGGCGCAGCCACGTCCCCCACGCCCACTGCCGAAGTGCTGCGGGATGAGGCGCGGTTGGTCGAAACAGGGATTCTTTATCCGCCCAAGCTGTGGCCTGCCCTGGAAACTCATATTGTGCCCTCGACCACACCGGCCATTGCCATGCAGGACGTCCATTTCGCGTACACCGACGGGCACGCCGCGCTGCACGGCGTTAGCCTGGAGATCCCCCAGGGCCAGTTTGTTGCGATTATCGGGCCGAACGGTGCGGGGAAGAGCACGCTGCTGCGCCACTTCAACGGTTTGCTGCGGCCGACACGCGGCACGGTGTACATTCACGGCAAAGATGTCGCCGGACGCACGACCGGTGAACTGGCCCGCGAGGTGGGCTTTCTGTTTCAACGCCCGGAGCAACAGCTTTTCGCCGCGACGGTCTACGAGGAGGTTGCCTTTGGCGTCCGCGCGTTGCGCCTCGCCGACGCTGCCGGGCGCGTGGAACGCGCGCTGGCGCGTTTCGCGCTGACCGCGTTCGCGCAGACGCCGCCCTCCATCCTGAGCTACGGCGTGCAGCGCGCCGTCACGCTGGCCGCACTGGCTGCTCTCGATACGCCCATCCTGGCGCTGGATGAACCGGCGGTGGGCCTCGATGGCCGCGAGTGGGCGCGCCTGCTGGCATGGCTGGCCGAGCGCCGCGCCGCCGGTGTGACGCTCGTCATCGTCACCCACGAGATGGAGCTGGCGGCCCGCGCCGACCGCGTGGTGGCGCTGGCAGATGGGCGCGTCGTCGCCGATGGCGCGCCGGCCGAGGTGCTCGGATGAGTGTCGCGCTTGACTTCTACGTCCATCGGGAGTCGTGGCTGCACCGGCTCGATCCGCGCGTTAAGCTGTGGGGGGTGCTGGTGGGCTGCGTCGCGGCGTTTTTGCTGCCGTCCTTGAGCGTCCAGGGCGTACTTCTGCTCGGCTTGCACCTGCTCTTGTTGGGCAACGGTATCCCCTGGCGGGTGCTGCGCGGTCTATGGCGCCAGATGGCGGTGTTGATCGTGTTGATTATGGCGTTGCAGCCGTTTTTTACCCCTTCCGGTGATCCGCTCGTGGCGGTCGGGCCGCTGCGACTGACGGTAGGTGGCCTGAGCCAGGCGGGCTTGCTCGCCACGCGCGCGCTGGTGACCGCGTTTTTCATTGGCGCACTGCTGTTCACCACCGATCAACGGTCGCTTGTCCAGGCTTTTGTCCGGCTGGGACTGCCGTATACGTGGGGGTTGACGTTCAGCCTCACGTTGCGCTTCCTTCCGGCGATCCAGCAACTGTTTATGACGGTGCGCGAGGCGCAGGCGGCGCGGGGGTGGGTGGCGGAGGGCAATCTCTTCCGCCGTTTCCGCGAGTATTTGCCCGTGCTGGTCGCGGTCATCATCGGCACGCTGCGGATGAGTGACCGGCTGACCCTGGCGCTGGCGGCGCGCGGTATGGCGGCCCCGGCCTCAGGAGAGGGGGACAGACCTCCGCAGCGCACGGTTTGGCGCGACCTGCACATGCGCCGTACCGATTGGATGACATTGATTGGCATCACCCTGGCCTTGTTGGCGCTATTTGCCTTCCGCCGCTGATAGCTGATTGCTGACGGCTATCCGCTAATGGATTGCTTCCCTCAAGGCTTGTGCTATACTTTTCATACACCACATCCGTCAAGCGTAGGGAAGGAACCCAAAGCGCCGATGAAGTATAAAACACTCCTGATTTATAATCCCACTGCCGGTCCGTGGGATATGACCCGCACCCTCAAGCGCCTTGCAGAATATATGAACAAGTGTGATTGGGCCATGGAGGTGGTGCAGACCGAACATCCTGGCGATGCCACCCATTACGCGCGGCGTGCTGTTGAGGAAGGATCGGATATCGTCCTGGTGGCCGGCGGCGATGGCACCATCAACGAAGCCGCCAACGGTTTGGTGGGAACGTCAACGGCGCTCGGTATTGTCCCTGTCGGCACCGGCAATATCCTCGCTCACCAGTTGCACATGCCGCTTCTCTCTCTGACCGCGCCGTTGTATGTACGCGATGTGGGTGAGGCGCTGTGTCAGAGTCGCATTCAACGGGTGGATGCCGGCGTTATCAATAAGCGCTACTTCGTCTGTTGGGCCGGGTTGGGGTTGGATGCCGAAATCACGGCCTATATGGAACCGCGCCCGCGCCTGGCCAAGCGGTTTCGCACCATACCCTATATCATTGCCGGATTTACGGTTGCGGCGGAGTTCCGCGGGGTGCGTTCGCGCCTGGTGATTGAGGGGCGCACCTTTCGCACCCGCGCGTTGATGGCCCTCGCCAGCAACATCCAGCTCTATGCGGCTTTCTTCAACATCGCGCCGCGCGCGCGCATGGACGATGGGCTGCTGGATATCTACGTCTTCAAAGGGCTGGGATTTCCTTACATTATGCGCCACTTGCTTCATCTTTTCCGCGGACAGCACCAGTACGATCCCAAAGTGATGCATGCCCTGGCGCGCACGATGACCGTCCACACGACGCCTTCGGTCGCCGTGCATCTGGATGGCGACCCCTACGGCGACACACCGGCTGCTATCAGCATCGAGGCAGGGAAGCTGCTGCTGCTCGTTCCCCCTCAAGCCCCGCCCAGCCTCTTCAGCAAGCCGCCGGAGCGGATACTGGAATGAAGTTAACTGCGATTCCAAGGGGCATAATCGAATCTGCGCTGCAGCCCCGGTAGAAAATGGACTACTCGACTAACGACTATCTGACTATTTGAGGAGGGCCTTATCATGCAACCCTTGATGGATTGGGGCATTGAACTTATTCTCTGGCTACAACAATTTCGCCCGGCGCTGGACTTACCCTTCAGGGCGTTCACGTTTGTCGGCGATGAATTGTTCTTTTTGCTGTTTCTGCCACTCGTCTACTGGTGCCTGGATCGGCGCCTCGGCGCGCGGGTGACGCTGTTGTTTCTCGTCTCGGCCTACGTGAACGCGGCGGCGAAAGAATTGTTCGATCAGCCGCGCCCGGCGCTTTATGATCCGCGCGTCTGGGCTTATTCCGACGTGGGCGGCTCCGGGGGATTACCCAGCGGGCACACGCAGAACACGCTCGCGGTGTGGGGCTATCTGGCGGCTAAGGTGCGCCGTACCTGGATGTGGATTTTGGCCGGCGTGTTGGTCGTGTGCGTGCCGTTGTCGCGGTTGTACCTGGGCGTCCATTTCCCCCACGATTTGCTGGGCGGCTACGTCATCGGCGCGCTGTTGCTCTTCGTTTACTTGCGATGGGGCGAGCGCGGCGAACAGTGGTTGGCGCGGCAGTCATTGGGAGTGCAATTGACGCTCGTAGCGGCGTTTTCCATCCCGTTAATGCTCATTTTTCTCACCGAGGATGGCGTGACCGGCGGCGCGACGCTGCTGGGGATGGGCATCGGCTTTGTGATCCAGGCGCGCTGGATTGGCTTTGAGGCGGATGGGGTGTTGTGGCAGCGGGTGGCGCGCTATGCGTTGGGCGCTGCGGTGATGGTGGGGCTGTGGGCTGGGCTGCGCGCAGCGTTTTCCGCACTGGAGCCGGCGCTCCTGTTCCGCTTCATTCGCTATGCGTTGATGGGCTTCTGGGGCGGCGCCGGCGCGCCGTGGGTTTTCGTGAAGTTGGGGCTGGCGCCGGGTCGCGGTCGGCCCCCGGCGGCGTAGCTGAGTACCGGCATCACGATTCTGGACCGTGATGGCGTGATCGCCGATTGACAGGATTGCGCCCGGCAAATGCTGTAGACGTTGCCCGATCCCGGCGCCACAGCCCTGATAGAACGCAGATTTCCGCTGATTCACGCAGATTATTTTAGGAAATCAGCGGAAATCAGCGCGAATCTGCGTCCAAAATCGTGCCGGGGCTTATTCAGGAACAAGTCTACTACTTCCACGCCAGCACCAGCCTGCTGCGGGTGGAGCCGTTCAGCGACGTGTATAAAACTGTCTGCCCTGCGATGACTACCAGGTCCGCATGCCCCAGGCCGATGTTGCCGGGTTGATCGACGAGGATGGGATTGCCGGGGTATTTCTCCCACGGGCCGTCGATGTCGGGCGTCAGACTGCGCGCCAGTCCGAGGCCAAACTGCGAATCGCCGGCATCGCCGGGACCGGGGCCGCGCACGCCCTCGTAGAGCATGTAGACGCGCGATCCGATGCGTTGCACTTCGGCAGAGCTGATCGTGCGGAAATCGAAGTACGGGTTTGTCTGCGGCCCTTTTTCTTCTAGCGGGCCGTATTCCCCGGCGCCCACAAACAGCGGATTGTGTTGGCAGCGGGTCAGATGCTCGCCCGTCGTCGTCACGCTACCGGTGTAGCAGCCCATGGCGCCTGGATTCTGCCCTAATCCCACAAAGATGTAGAGCCGTCCCCCTTCGACGAAAATGCCGGGCGGGCCTCCTGCCAGACATTCGTACTCGTATGGCACGTAGGGATGTTCATGAATGCGCTCTTCCTTGCGGCAGGTGCGCAGCCATAGCTTCCACACCCCCGTATCGGCGACCCGCTCCGGCGGGCTCCAGATCAGGCCATCCACCGACCGTCGCAGCCGGGTGCGTCCCAGGTATTCGTAGACGAGGAAGAACGTCGTCCCGTTGTAGGCCACACGAGGGTATTGTTGCTGGTCGGTGTGATCGATTTCCGAGACGCAGGGACATTTAGCGCACTCGAACAGACAAACCGGTGACGTTTCGATGAAGAAGGTGCGACCGCCATCGACGCTGCGGTAGATGACGGTGCAGCCGGGGAAGGGAACCGCATCACCACAACGATCCGAAACGCCGGCAGATTGGGCGCTGGCATGCACGTAGGACCATAACTCACCGTTGTGCATCACCAGTGTGTCGGATTCACCCATCGGCAGACCCGTATCGGCGACATCCAGCACGAACTCTGCCCACCCTTCCCAAAAATCGGCCAACGTGGGATGCCCGTTGGCGCCGGGATCGCTCTGGATCACCAACGCGGCGGGCGGAGGCGTGGGGGAAGGTAGCACAGAGCGCGCGGTATCAGAAGGCATGTCCGTGTCAGGGAGCACGTGTGTTTCCGTAGCCGCCAGGCGGGATGGCGACCGCCTGGGATACTCGGTGAACAATTCAGGCGCCGTCTGGGTAGCGACTGTGGTAGGGCGGCGTGTCGGCGTCGCGGTAGGGGCAGGGGATGGTGTGGCCGTTGCAGCCGGCAGAGGGGTAGGGGAGGGCAGCGTCACCGGCGACGCCGTTGGCGGCGCTGTTGGTGTCGTGGTGACTGCCCGCGTGGGCAATGGTCCGTCATCCACCACCACTTGTTCCCGAGGCGTTCCGTACAGCGACGCTGTTTCTTGCGGCAGCAGCGGCCCGCATGCCGGGAGCAGCAGCACGAGCAGCAGGATGCGATACCAGACCCGTGATGCGGCTCGCACGGCACTCATCCGCCCGATGTCGGTGTTGGGGTCGGCGCCGGTGTGTCGGTCGCCGGTGGGAGGGTGGGAGGTGGCGTCAGCGTTGGCGTTTCTGTCGACGTGGGAGATGGCGTTTCGGACACGGTCGGCGTCGGCGTGGGGGTCTCCGCCGTTGGCGTGACCGTGGGGGTGGGCGTGAGGGTGGGCGTCTCCGTAGGCGTCGGGGTGGTCGTTTCGGTGGGCGTCCCCGTACCGGTGGGCGTGGGGGTCGGCGTAGCCGTCCCGGTGGGGGTGAACGTCGGTGTGGGGGTGCGGGTAAATGTTGGCGTCACCACCACGGTCGGCGGTAAGAAAATCCGCTGCCCGGCGACGATTTTGTCGTTTGACATACAGTTGGCCCACATAATGGCTTCGACGGTCGTGCCGTAACGCTGCGCTAAACTGTATAGCGTGTCTCCGGGCCGTACCTCGACCAGGACCCACCAGGTTGGCGGGCCGCAACGTGGCGGCACCCGCGTCGGGGTGGCGAAGGCCAACGCCGGCAAATAAATCACGTCACCGGGTTGAATATCCGGGCTATCCAGGCAGTTGCCGCGCATCAGCAGGTAGACACTGCTGCGTGCTGCCGAGGCCAGCGACGCCAGGGTGTCCCCCACTTCTACAGTGTAAGGCAGCCAATCCGCAGGCCAGGGGCACGCGGTCGGCGTGAACGTCGCGGTGGGGGGCAGGGATGGCGTCTGGGGTGTACCCGGCGTGGATGGCGGCAGGGTGGGGTAGAGCGTCGTCGTTGGCAACTGGAGCACCCTGGTCGGGCGCTGCGCCACCAACATTGGGTCTACTTGCACCAGCAGCACACTCCCCAGCACCATACCGAGGATCACGATGCCCGTAAAAATTGCCCCTAGAAAGCGGATGAGCGGATGGCTTTCCACCAGATTGCCCCTCGCTATTTCTTGGTGTGATTCGTCGGCAGAATGAAATTAAACGTACTGCCCACATTGGGTTGGCTTTCAACCCAGATGCGCCCACCGTTGGCTTCGACCAACGTTTTGGCGATGGCCATGCCCACGCCGGTCTCGCCCATTCCCTGGATGAGCGGTTGACTCGCTCGCGTGAAACGGCGGAAGACGCGGGGATAGTCCTCCGGCGCGATACCTCCCCCTGTGTCCATAACGGAGATACGGATAAACTTGCCGCTTTTGGAGGATTCGTCTTCACCCGCACTGATAACGACCTCGGTGCCCTGTCTGGAACACAGCGCGGCGTTGGAAATCAGACGCAGCAAAATCTGGTACAGGCTGTCGCGGTCGGCGCGGACTGAGGCCAGTTCGGGCGGCAGATCGAGGCGCACGGCTAACTTGCGTTCGCGGAAACGCGCTGCCAGGCCCATCACGGCTTCTTCGATGATTTGGATGAGATTCACCGACTGCGGCGAAAGTTCGATGGGCCGGCTGTCCGGTGAGGCCGTGTTGATCAAATCGTTGAGCAGTTGGTTCATCTGTTCGATGTTGGCCTTGACTCTTTGGAGGAACTGTTGCTGCATCTCGGTCAAAATGCCGGCCTGTTCGCCCAGCAAGAGGTCGGTGTAGCCGGTGATCGATGTCATCGGGGTGCGGAATTCGTGGGCGAGGCTGACGATGGCTTCCTGGCGCTCCGCATCGCTTTCCGGTGTGCGCAAGGTGATCGCCAGCCCATCGGGTTGCCCGTCGCGGCCCACCAACGCAACCAGGTCGGCTTCGATAGTCGCTTGTTCTATGGTCAGTGTGAGGTGCGCTCGCTTGAGGCTGTTGGGAACATTCCGCGCGAGCAAGGCATCCACCGTTTGGGTCCAGCGCGGATCGGGATAAGCGCCATTGATGGGGATGCCGGTCACGTCGCCGCCGGGCAGGCGTAACATCTGGCGCGCGACGGCGTCCGCCATGGTGATGATGCCGTCCTCGTCTACGACAACCAGACCGACTGCGGCCGGACTTTGCGCTGCGTTGTTATCGACAGACGCTTTTTCGGCCAGTGCGACCTGTTCCTGGAGCGCCGCCACGCGGGCTTCCAATTGCGCGCGGATCTCGGTCGCGGCGTCCAATTCGTCTTTGAGTTGGCTCAATTTGGTCGCTAACGGATCGCGCTCCATCAGCAGCATTTCACGGTCGCGCGTCAGTTCCTGGATCTTGTTGTGCAGTTGTTCCCGTTCCTTGACCAACTCTTGCACTTCTTCCTGCCAGAAACTGACCTCCGTTTCGGTCATGCCTTGGGGACGCGAGGCCAACTCGCGGTTGAGGCGCGCCACTTCCTTGTCTCGGATGTCGATTTCCTGGGTTAGCACGGCGATTCGTTCGTCGAGTTTCTGGATGTTGGCGCGGGCCTGTTCCAGCGCCAGTTCTAACTGTTGGCGCTCGGTGTCGGAACCGCGCAGGCGGGACAAAAACGACATATCTTGCGTTTGCTTGCGTGCGCGTGCAATTGAAACGCCGAGGAGCGCCGCAACCAGTTGGGAGGTGTTCAACGCTTCGTCGGACCAGCGTGGTTTGCCGTCTGGATTGCTGAGCAGCAGCAGTCCGATCGCTTCATCTCTGTTGGTCAACGGCACAATCGCCAATGGCGCAGTATTCTGAATACCCAATTTGTTATACAACGCCGTCAACCAGACCGTGCGTGACGACACCGGCACGACTTGCGCGCGTTTCTGGGTGTAGACCTCGGCCAGTATCGGGTAATCTTCGAGGACGAGGGTGGGCGTTTCGATCTGCGCCGCATTTGGTGGATGCAAGGCGACGACATCGAGGATGGTGGGCGCATCCGGGGTGGGCAGCGCCATCGCGCACATCTCCACGTTCAGCAGGCGCGCCAGTTTTGAGGATGCGATAATCAGGGAGGGGGCCAGGTCGCGTGCGGATTCGACGCCTTGCAGCAAATCCAGCAGTGCTTCGGTGTCGAGCGCCAGGCCTCCCTTCGGGGATGCCGACGCGGGCACGGCGGGTGTCCGCGCGGCAGGTGTTGGCAACGGCGCGGCGCTCTGGGTTGGCATAATCTGCCGATGCACCAGCGCGGCGAGCAATGGCAGCGTGACCAACGAAGTCAGCCGCAGCCATCCCGAAAAGTGCAATTCCAGGTCCGGCCAGAGCCATTGCGCGACATGGCCGAGCACCCAGAACAGGCCCAGGCCAATAGCCCATTCCCATTCTGGCGGGCGTACCAGTAAGCTCAGCAGGAGATAAAGCACCAGGAATCCAAGCGTCAGCATTTCCCAGATGCGTTCGTAGAACATGCCGTTGAACGCAATCCCTTTGGTTTCCCAGGCCGGCCACAGGGCGGCGGTTACGCCGTAGAAAACCAGGCTGGCGCCGAGCAAGAGGGCGATGAACACCGTCTGCCAGCGCGCGGCACGTCCTCCGAAAACCGCAGCCCAGATCACCAAAAGCACGGTGGCAAATTCGAGCCACCGCTCCAGAGGGGGGAGCAGTTGTGCCGGAGAGAGCACCCCCACCGTTCCCAACAGCCCAATAACGATCAGCGCCACCCGGCCGAGCAACAACCCGCCGATCGCCCACTGCCAGCGCGCTGCCTGTGCCGAGGGCGCCCGGCGGCGCGCGGTCATAGCGGGAAGAAGCGCCTGTTGCAAAGCAAAGAGTGTCACCAGGAAATAGACCAGATCCCCTGGGGGGTGGGTGATCAACTGGATGGTCTCATACAAAATCTTCATACTTCGACTGCCTCCGGCGCTTTTTCTTACCTACTTCTGATTATAGAACAAAGAGCCACTGTTGCAAGGCAAACGATAAAATTCAAATTAAACAGATTGTTTTCGCCTAAAATCGTGCGGGGGGAACAATTTATGGTATAATAGCGTCGATCGTTTATACGGATCACAGGGGTAAAATGATGTCACGTTATTGGGTCTTGTCTTTTCTATTGCTTTTGTTGTTGGTCCCCACTGCGGTGCAGGCGGCGGCGATAAACAATCCAGGCTCGGATCTCTTTTCCGCCGATCCCGCCGCCGACTATGTCTGTCCGGCGAATGTTACCCAGCGGTATCCGGCCCGTTGCCCGTCCTACAGTCCGGGCGCGCGCCAGACCCGCATTGAGTATTTGCGGGCGACGTTGCCCAATCCCTTGCCTGCGTTGGCCGTCGAACCTCTGGAAGTTCCCGAAGATGCGATTACGACGTATACCTTTGCTTACGTGCGCCCGCTTCCGGCAGCTACCTACCGCCATCCAGAGGAAGCGGCTGCCGGGCTGCCGCCGCTGCGCGAGTTCCTGGCGGGCGACAACTGGGTGAGCATCCTTGGCGAGGTGGAATACAACGGTCAGATGTGGTACGAGATCAACGAGGGCGAGTTCATCCTCGCCGATCATCTGGCCGTTACCAACCCTTCGCGCTTTCACGGCGTGTTGTTGCAGGAACAGCCCCGGTATCCCTTCGGCTGGATCAACCGCGATGTTAACCCCTCGTCCGTTCCCGGCGGGCCGCCGCGCAAGGAGATTGTGCTCCGGCGTTACGACCTGATCACCATTTTCGCGCAAGAGTTGCTCGGCGAGACGATGTGGTACATGATCGGCGAAGAACAGTGGGTGGATCAGTCCTTCACCTCCCGCGTGGATGTCGACCCTATTCCAGAGGGCGTCGGCCCCGGCGAAAAATGGATCGAGGTGAACACCTACGAGCAGACGTTGGCCGCTTACGAGGGCGAGCGCATGGTCTTTGCGACGTTGGTTTCTACGGGCCGCTCCAACACGTGGACGCCCAGCGGATTGAGCCGCATCTGGGGGAAGCTACCCTCCACGCCGATGATCAACCGCGATGTGGGGCCGGAGAATCCGGGGTGGTATTACCTGGAAAACGTGGAATGGACGCAGTATTTCAACGGCGCGTATGCGTTGCACGCCGCGTATTGGCACAACTCGTTCGGCTTCACGCGCAGTCATGGGTGTGTGAATCTGTCCATTCTCGATGCGAAATGGCTTTTCGAGTGGACGACGCCTTACACGCCGGTTGATGCGAAGGTGGTTTACGGCAGCACTGCCGATCCGGGAACGTGGGTGTGGGTGCACAAGACGGGGCCGGTGCCGGGGCAGGAATAGCGAAACATAGGTATCGAAACAACCGCCGTAGCCTCAATGCTACGGCGGTTGTTCTTTTCGAGTTGGTTGCCGTTTCACGCTCTGCGGCTCAGTCTCCCACAAAATCAATCTCTGCTTCAGGCGCTTCGGAAGCGGGGACGAAGCGCAGCGGCCATTGCTTGCCGTTCAGACAGCCCAGATATTCGGGATCGTCCAAAGCTTCTAGCAAGGCATCAGTTTTCTCCGCTGCACCGTTGAGCCGCCATACGCCTTCAAAGCGCGTCAGCCACAATGCGGTGGCGGGCGGGTCTTCCAGGTCCACCACGTACATCCCCCAGTGATCGATCAATTGCAGGGTAGCGTGCCCATCAACGCCCTCGGCGACCCAGTAGACGTTGGTGAACGTGCTTCCCCCCACGTTCATCGGCATTTCGACGACCACCGGCGGTTGGCCGGTCAATTCCAGCCGTAATTTCTGGTTGTATTCGGCCAAAAACGGGTGCGCAGACTGCCGTAGAAAGATCACCTGTCCCCAACCGTCCGGCAGGGGGATGGCGACTTCTATCCAGGGTTCGTCATCGGGATTCCAGTTTTGGCCCTGCATCCATTCGCGCAAGCCGAGGAAGGCCAATCCGCCCCCTACGGCCAACACGGCCAACAGCGCCAGCATTACACAGGCCAGTGCGCCGCAGCCTATCGCCACGATCCATAGCCAACGCCGGGAGGGGGATGTTGTTTGCCTCTCTGTCATCGCAATCTCCTCCGTTTCACCAGATAGTTCTCCGTTGCATCAGCCCTGTTCGGTTTGGCTGTTTTCAAGAAAATTTTAGACCAGGTGAGCGGGTAGTCAAGCCTTTGCCCGCTGGTGATGCCCCATATTTCACCGCGGAGCACGCTGAGGCCGCAGAGAGATATGAAAAAGGTTTTTTTCTCTGCGCCCTTTGCGACCTCTGCGGTGAATGAACCTACGCGCATGGTACACCATTGGGGACTCGCCAGTTTGCCCGGCGGGCCATAGCGCCCTTGCGCTAAACTGCCGATTGCCTGAATTGCAGCCTGTGGTATAATGCCTATCACGTTGGGGCGTGGCCAAGCTGGTAAGGCAATGGACTTTGAATCCATGTATCGCACGTTCGAGTCGTGCCGCCCCAGTCTAAATACGACACAGTAGCAGGAAACAAAACGGGACAGCCCATGCTGTCCCGTTTTTGTTTTGGCCTCGTGCCGGATAGGGGCGAACTCGCGCAAGATGCTTTGTGCTTCCATCTTGCGCATCAACGGGTTGCCTGCAATGAGGCGGATGGACTGGCCGGAGAGCACCGCTTCTTTCTATCGTGCAGGTAGCCTATGATGCGGACGGCAACAGGTTTTAGGTGCAGAGTGTTACCCTCCCACCCACAGCTTACACAACACCTCGGCCTGTTCCAACACCGTCTGTGTCGCCTTCTCTTGCTTGTCCGGGGGGTAGCCGTGGCGGCGCAGGATGCGCCTGATCATCACGCGAATTTTGGCGCGGACGTTCTCGCGCATGGTCCAGTCGATGGTGACGCTGTTGCGCACGGCCTGGACGAGTTCTTGGGCGATGGCGCGCAGGACATCATCACCCAGAATCTTGACGGCGCTGTCGTTGACTTCGAGGGCGTCGTAGAAGGCGATTTCTTCCTCGGTCAGGCCGAGGCGCTCGCCGCGCCGATCTGCTTCGCGCATCGTCCGCGCCAGGGTGATCATCTCCTCAATCACGGCGATGGCTTCGATGGCCCGGTTTTGATAGCGGCGGATGGTCTGTTCCAGCATCTCGGCGAAGGAGCGCGCCTGGACGATGTTCTTCTGCCGGCGGGTCTTGATTTCGCCTTCCAGCAGCTTACGCAGGGTTTCGACGGCGAGGTGGCGCTGCGGCATGCCGCGCACTTCGGCCAGGAATTCTTCGGAGAGGGTGGAGATGTCCGGCTTCTTGAGTCCGGCAGCGGTGAAGATGTCCACCACCTCGTCCGAGGCGACGGCCCGCGAGACGATCTGGCGGATCGCATAGTCCAACTCATCGGGGGCGTAGCCCTCGCCGGGCGCGCGTTTGGCGAGGACGGATTTCACGGCCTGGAAGAAGGCCACGTCGTCGCGGATGGCGAGGGCCTGATCGTGGGGGACGGCCAGGGCGAAGGCTTTGGAGAGCGCCGTGACGGCCTCGACCAGGCGGCGCTTGCCGTCGTCTTGCCGGAGGATGTGTTCCTGGGCGGCAGGCAGGAGGGTGAGGCGCGTTGTCGCCGGGCCGGCGATCCAGGCGGCCCAATCGAAGCCGTGGAAAAGCCCCCGGCAGATTTCGTATTTTTCCATCATCGCAGCGACGGCTTCTTCCTGGTCGATGGCGGTCTTGCCCTGGCCGCCGCTCTCGGTGTAGACGGCCAGCGCCTCGCGTAGTTCGTTGGCCAGGCCGAGGTAGTCCACCACCAGGCCGCCCGGTTTGTCCTTGAAGACGCGATTGACGCGCGCGATGGCCTGCATCAGACCGTGGCTGCGCATCGGTTTGTCGATGTACATCGTGTGCAGACAGGGGGCATCGAACCCGGTGAGCCACATATCGCGGACGATGACGATCCTGAAGGGGTCCTTGGGGTCTTTGAAGCGCCGGGCCAGTTCCTCGCGGGCGGCTTTGGTGCGGATGTGCGGCTGCCAGTCCGGCGGATCGGTGGCCGAACCGGTCATCACGATTTTGAGGCTGCCGTCGTCGCGCCAGGCGGGGCGCAGGGCGACGATGGCATTGTACAGATCGATGCAGATGCGGCGGCTCATGGCGACGACCATCGCCTTGCCATCCATCGCTTCCAGGCGATGCTCGAAGTGTTCCACTAGGTCTTGCGCCACCAGAGCGACGCGCTTCTCCGCGCCGACGATGGCTTCGAGTTGCGCCCATTTGGTCTTGAGCCGCTCTTTCTGCTCCAATTCCTCGCCTTCGGTCACTTCGTCGAAGTCGGGATCGACTTTGGGGCGCTCGTTCTCGTCCAGGGCCAGTTTTGCCAGGCGGCCTTCGTAGTAGATGGGGACGGTCGCGCCATCGTGGACGGCCTGCTGGATGTCGTAGATGCTGATGTAGTCGCCAAAGACAGCGCGGGTGTTGCGGTCGGCCAGCTCGATGGGCGTGCCGGTGAAGGCGATGAAGGAAGCGTTGGGCAGGGCGTCACGCATGTGGCGGGCGAAGCCGTCGATGAAGTCGTATTGGCTACGATGGGCTTCGTCGGCGATGACGACGATATTGCGCCGGTCGGAGAGCAGCGGGAAGTGATCCTCGTCCGCGCCGGGGAAGAACTTGTGCACGGTGGTGAAAATGACACCGCCGGAGCGGGTGCGCAGCAGGTCGCGCAGATGGGCTCGGCTGTGCGCCTGCACCGGCGACTGGCGCAACAGTTCGCTGCAGCGGCTGAAGGTGCCGAAAAGCTGGTCGTCCAGGTCGTTGCGGTCGGTGATGACGACGAGGGTGGGGTTCTGCATCGCGGGGTGCAGGACGATGCGCCCGGCGTAAAAGACCATCGAGAGACTCTTGCCCGCGCCCTGGGTGTGCCAGACAACGCCGACGCGGCGGTCGCCGGGCTGCGCGTCGCGGAGGGGCTGCACCAGGTAGGTTCCGGTTTCCTTTATGCCTGTGAACTGGTCATCAGGCGCGCAGGCGCGCACGGTTTCGGCCACGGCGGTGTTGACGGCATGGTATTGGTGGTAGCCCGCCATCTTCTTGACCGGTGTGCCACCCCCGACATCCTCAAAGAGGATAAAGTGGGCGACCAGGTCCAGGAAGCGGCGTTTGTCGAAGACTCCCTGGAGCATGACCTGTAGTTCCGGCAGGGAAACCGGGGCCAGTGTCTCGCCGGTGATGGTGCGCCAGGGGAGGAACCACTCCCGGTCGGCGGTGAGTGTGCCGATGCGCGCTTTGACGCCATCGGAGATCACCAACAGGGCGTTGTAGACGAAGAGGGCGGGAATCTGCTGCTTGTAGGTTTGCAGTTGATTGTGCGCGCGCCAGAGGTCGGCGGCTTCGTCGGCGGGATTCTTGAGTTCGATGATGGCGAGGGGCAGGCCGTTGACGAAGAGCACCACGTCGGGTCGCCGCTCGCGGCGGTCCTCGACGACGGTGAACTGGTTGATCGCCAGGAACTCGTTGTTCGCGGGGTCGGCGTGATCGAGCACGCGGATGAGGTCGCCACGGAATGAGGCGTCGGGCTGTTGGACTTCGACCGGCACGCCATCGACCAGGTAGCGGTGCAGGGTGTGGTTGTTGGCGACGAGGGAGGGCGAGTCGGGACGGGTGAGGCGGCGGAAGGCTTCGTCCAGGGCGGCGGGTGGGATGGTGGGATTGAGGCGTTGCAAAGCCTGGCGCAGCCGCGCGGCGAGGACGACCTGGCCGTAGTCGTCGCGCTCGGCAAAGGGTTCGCCGGGGGCGATCTCCGGGCCGTGGAGGACGGTGTAGCCCAATTCGGCCAGCCATGCCAGGGCGGCGTCTTCGACGATGGATTCGGTAAACTTCATCGCATCACCTCAATTTTGACAGGATTGACAGGATTAACAGGATTTTTTATATTTTATCTTGTTAATGACTCTACTGCAAAAAGAGGAATTTACCACAGAGGCACGGAGGACACAGAAGAATCTTTATTTTTATCTTGAATAAAATTGATTTTCTGATTACCAATATCAACTTATCAAAATATAGTTAAAAACTCCGTGACCTCTGTGTCTCTGTGGTGAATAGTTTTTTCAGTAGACTCGTTAATTCTTCTACAGGATTAACAGGATTTTTTATCTTGTAAATCCTGTGAATCCTGTAAATCCTGTGTCATTTTTTCCGGGACGCGCAGCTCGCCGGAGATGAGTTTGGGCAGGAGGGTGTCGCGGAGGGCGGCGAGGGTGCGGGATTCGTGGATTGCTGCAATAATGCGATCAACAAGTGGACGAACCTGCCTAGTGAATGCCTCCGCAACTGTTTCAGGCGGCATCACTACCGCATAACGTGCCATCTCATTCCAGCTTGTGCGCGGCATTTTTGTTCCGGTTGAGCCGGCATTTGTGTATTTTACAAAAACTGAACTTGATACATGGCCGAGAACAAATCCAAACCAATTCTCTGTTAAAGGAGTGATCACAACTATGTCTGTGGAGCAAACACCATTCAATGGCGCGACGCCAACTTTGTGAAAGTAGGGGCGTAGTTTTCCAAAGAGAATTTCGCCTTTCTTGAACTCGAATTTGTTGCTTTGCAGGTCATCAGCAGTGCCCCAATCCGTAAGTGCGATGCAATGTCTTGGCATGTGTTCAAGTGCGATGTAAGGCGTCGAAGGTTCGATATCGTTGGGTTGAATTCCCCTACGTGGATGAGTCGCCACGTCGCCTAAAGTGCCGATTGCCCACCCCTTCGGAATCTCCCCCAACTCCGAGTCCACAAATTCGTCGGGGAACAAGTCGGCGATTTCGTCCTTCATCCTTCCGCCTTCTGCTTTTGCCCGCACCGGGTCGAAGTCCACGAACCAGGACTTGAAGAGGGCGCGCGCGATGGCTTCGAGGGTCTGGTTCATCTGCCGGTTGAGTTCGATTTTGTCGTCGAGGGTGCCGAGGATGTGGGCGATGGCGCGTTGTTCGGGGAGTGGGGGCAATGTAATATGCATACGACGTTGATCGCGCAGGCTCACGTATTCCGCCATATCTGTCTGACCAGCGACACCTGAGTACTGCACAAAGAATTCTCTTGACTGCATCCAATAATAGAGCCAACGCGGGTGAATTTTCTTATGATTGAGTGAACGCCAGAAGCACAGTTGCGGAGCATAGACAAAACGAGGGGTGTCTTCTCGAACAAAAGCAAACCTTCCGACTGTACCTTTTGATGTGAATACTACATCACCCGGTTGACTGATTTTTATCCCCACCTTGTCAAGACCCAGTTCTGGAAAACAGTCAGCATTTTCGAAATGGAAACCATTGTTAATGTTCTGAGCACGAGCAAATGGTAAACCATCAGTTGATAGTTCAGAGTTTTTGGCCCGGTAGCCGTCGTTGATAACGAGGTCACCTGTGTCAATAAGCTCCTCAATCGGAGTCGTCCACTCACCCCCCATACCCAATCCCCTCCAAATTCGCCCAGATGCAGGATGCCTGAGCATTGACTTTTTCTCAAGAAAGTGCTATATTAGAAGCATAACCCCCCCGGAGATAGCATCTCCGGGCCGACGCCCCCCGCAAGGGGGGCTGTCCCTTTTTATAGGGCCTCTAACCACCGCAGATTTTCCCGAATCTGCGCTTCCAGTTTTGCGCTCTCCGCAAACTGTGCCTTCAACTGCGTCGTCAGACGTTCCATTTTGTCCTCGAAGGGTTCGCCGTCGTCCTCCACCTCCGCCGCGCCCACGTAACGTCCGGGCGTGAGGATGTGGTTGTGCGCGCGGATGTCATCCAGCGTGGCCGCCTTGCAAAAGCCGGGGATGTCCGCGTAACCCGCGTCCCCGTCGCCGCGCCAGGCGTGGTAAGTCCCCGCGATTTTGGCGATGTCCTCCTCGGTCAATTCGCGGTGGGTGCGGTCGATCATCGTCCCCATCTGCCGGGCGTCGATGAACAACGTCTCGCCGCGCCGGTCGCGGAACCGCCCGTTGCGTTTGTCGCGGGCGATGAACCACAGGCAGACCGGGATTTGCGTGGAGTAGAACAACTGCCCCGGCAGGGCGACCATGCAATCCACCAGGTCGGCCTCGATGATGGCCTTGCGAATCTCGCCCTCGCCGGACTGGTTGGACGACATCGAACCGTTCGCCAGCACGAAGCCCGCCATGCCGGTCGGCGCCAGGTGGTAAATGAAGTGCTGCACCCAGGCGAAATTGGCGTTGGAGGCCGGAGGGACGCCGAACTGCCAGCGGCGATCGTCTTTGAGCAGCTCGCCGCGCCAGTCGGAGTCGTTGAAAGGCGGATTGGCGAGGACGTAGTCGGCCTTGAGGTCGGGGTGCAGGTCGCGGTGGAAGCTGTCGGCGTGTTCCGCGCCGAGGTTGCCCTCGATGCCGCGAATCGCCAGGTTCATCTTCGCCAGCCGCCAGGTGGTGTGGTTGGATTCCTGCCCGTAGATGGAGATGTCGCCGACGCGCCCACCGTGGGCTTCGACGAACTTCTCGGATTGGACGAACATCCCGCCGGAGCCGCAGCAGGGGTCGTAGACGCGGCCTTTGTAGGGCGCGAGCATGGCGACGAGCAGTTGTACCACACAGCGCGGGGTGTAGAACTGACCGCCCTTTTTGCCCTCGGCGCTGGCAAATTGCGAGAGAAAATATTCGTAGACACGCCCCAAGATGTCACGGGAGCGGTTGGCCGTGTCGCCCAGGCCGATGTCGGCGATGAGGTCAATGAGCTGACCGAGGCGCTGCTTGTCGAGGCGGGGGTGGGCGTAATCCTTGGGCAGCACGCCCTTGAGCGCGGGGTTGTCGCGCTCGATGGCGAGCATGGCCTCGTCCACCAGCTTGCCGATGGTGGGCTGCCGGGCGTTATCCTGCAGGTGCGACCAACGGGCCTCCTGGGGCACCCAGAAAACGTTGAGGGCGCGGTACTCGTCGGGGTCTTCGGGATCGGCGCCCAGGGGAATTTCGGTGATCAGCCGGGCGTGAACTTCCTCGAAGGCGTCGGAGATGTACTTGAGGAAGATCAAGCCGAGGACGACGTGCTTGTATTCGGCAGCGTCCATATTGGAGCGCAGGGCGTCGGCGGCGCGCCAGAGCTCGTTTTCAAAGCCGATGGTCGCGGCGCTGAGATTGGGTTCTGACATAGGGTGTGTTCCTCCTGATAAGGATGTCCACATCACTACCGGCGGCGCGGAAGCCGATTGACGCACGAGGGCGGGTGCGCGATTCTGATCGCGCGTATGCTATGGCCCACGACGGCGCGGCAGTCGCCGGAAGTCGAAGCCCCAAGTGTTTGCGCACTGTGGGGCTGTTTTTTTGTTCCAGGGGTAAGTATAGGCAGGAAGGGGGAAGGGTCAAGTGGTCGGGATTTCGGGGCCTTATCACTCTTGCTCCAACCGATTTGTTACTAAATTGTAACATACCTCTTTTGTTTCGCCCTGCCACTTTTGGTATATTTCTCAATGAGATATTGTTAGTTTATCGCTAGACTTTGTCGATCAAGATAGAGTAGGAGGTGACAAATGGCATTGGCAAAGTTTTCAGTGGTGCGTTGGGTAGGTCTGTGTTTGGTAGTGGGGTTGGCGCTGGTAGTGACGCTTCCGGTGTCTGCCATTGCGCCGGGTCTACAAGAATACTTCATCCTCGGTTATGAAGAGCACATCTACCGGATGTACGCCAGTACCGGAACTGTAGATGCCGCCGATCCCAATGAGCGCTACATGGCGTCCATCGTCGACATCACCGTGACGGCGGACGGACAGCAAGTGTACTATGACCACTGGGAGGATGGTTATGAAGCCGATATCCTGACCCCTCAACAGAGCGGTTACATCACCGGTACGCTGATTTTTGGGGATGGCGACCCCAGCAATGGTGACGCCGGCGATTACACCGGTCGCGCTGATGATATATTGTTGGCCGGAGATTCGCTCTCGCTCAGTAGTCGTTACGTGCGCCTAAACCCAGAAGACGTCAGTGGGTACGTGCCGGTCGATCCACGCGATGCTGCCTACATCCGTTTCGACGGCGGTGATCGCATTGTCTCCACCGGTGGGCCGGTCGCTCTTGTGCATAATATGTGGCCGGCCGATCTGAGTGCGACGCCGCCCGATCGAACCATCATGGGCGATGCCTGGGAAATTTACTCGACGCAGGCCCTCGAAAACGGCTATTCTTACCGCAGTCCCATCGGAGAGGACCTGGCCGCCACGCAGTTTGTCAATGTTGACCTGCAAGTCCAGGCGTTGGAAGATAACACCACCGTTAGTGTAGGCAACGGTGTGGTCACTGCTACCTTCGTGCTCGACCGAGGGCAAACTTATCTTAGCATGGGTTATATTGACACGACTGCCTTCACAGAAACACTGGCCGTGAATGTAACCGTGGGCACCGCCATCCAGTCTGACAAACCTGTTCAGGCCGGCGTCATCGCTTATAACACCGGTTTTCAGGATCGCTACTACAACATGATTCCCGATATTATTTGGGGCCGCGAATACATGATGCCTGTGCCTAACAATGGCAGTGTTGCCGAGGTCTACATTTACAACCCCAATCCGTATGCAATCACTGTCACTTATGCCGACCGCAGTAAAAACGGCACTTTCGCAGTTCCGGCGCTGTCGACGGTGGACTACACAACCCGCGCCGGGAGCAGCGTTCCGGCCCTTTCTAGCGTGTACCTGAGCAGTGATACACCTTTCTGGGCCATCGCCGCAGCCGACTCCAACAGCACAAGCTTTGATTGGGGTTTTACGTTTATCCCCCAGGTCTTTTTGACCGACGAGTACTACGCTTCCTGGGCGCCCGGCAATGTGCTCGAACCGCCGCGCCAGAGCGTTTGTAACGCCTCTGGCAATATGGGCGGTACAACGTTATGCCGCAACGGTTCCCCGCTGTGGATTTCCGCGGTCGAAGATGGGACGATGGTTAACGTGGACTATAACAACGATGATGTGGTAGACAGCACGTTCACCCTGAACATGTTCGACGTCCGCCTGATACGTGACAACAGTGATTTCGACCAAAGCGGCACGCATATTTGGACGGAAGGCGGGCAGAAGATCGCCGTGATTTGGGGCGAAGATCCGGCTGTAGCCGGGACTCAGGCGCCCAACCTCGACGTCGGCCACCTGGTGCTGCCGCTCTACCAGGGCTGGCTCACGCCCCCGATTATGCTCGAAAAGACAGCTTCGCCGGAGATTTTGCCCGCCAGCGGCGGCACCGTCACCTTCAAACTGACGACGACGGCCGCTTTCTTTGCCGATCTGGATAACGTCGTGATCACCGATACGTTGCCGTACAGTTGGACCTACGTCAGCAACAGCGCCGTGGTTACCTATTCCAATGGAACCTCAGTGCATTTCGAACCGATGATCACGACAGCAGCCGGGCAGCAAACCCTGTACTGGAATCTGGCGGCCGGCATCGGTCCTGAGCAGCCGTTGATGGTGACATTCGATGCCACATTGGTCGCCGCCGGCGGCATCGAAGCGCAACACTTCGACGGGTTCGAGAGCAACACGTACAACAACGGCACCGGCCCGTGGCTGAGCAACTGGATTGAAGCGAATGATGACAATAACCCGACCAGCGGCCTCGTCCGCATTGTGGGCGTGGATAGCGGTGTAACACCGCATACCGGCGCCCGGCAATTGCGTCTCTCCGGTAAGAATACGGGGACGGACCCTTCGATCTATCGGACCGTGGATTTGAGCATTTTCGCGCGTCCTGTACTCCGAGTGAATCGCTATCTGCGTTCCCTTGATGTGGCCGACAACGACACCTTTGGCATGGATATTTCAACAAATGGCGGAGCATCCTATACGACGATTCTCACCTGGTCCACTGCTTCGTTACAAAATCTCTGGGTTGGCGAAGAAGTGGACCTGTCTGCTTATCGCACGGCAAATGTGCGCCTCCGCCTCCGCAGTCTAACCAACACGCGCGAAGACGATTACGTTTACCTGGACAATGTACAAATCTACGATCGTCTCGCCGTCAACACCAACCAGGCCCTGGCGCGCGCCATCTACCGCGATCACGACTACAATGTCGTGGCGCGCAAGACTGTCTACCTTAGCCCGTTCAGGTTGAGCAAAGCTGCCGGCGCGTCAGAAGCGGCACTGGGCGACACATTGGTATTCACCCTGACGTATGAAAATATGTCCAGCGCAATCACCGGCACAAACGTAATTTTGCAGGACAGCTTGTCGCCGGGATTCAATTTCGTCAGCGCTTCCGCAGGGGGACAGTACTTCCCCGGTACCAACACGATCAAATGGGCCATCGGCGATTTGTCGCCATTGACCGCCGCAAGTGTGGTGTTCACGGTGACGGTCAACACGACCGTTCCGCCCAATGATGGCGACGTGATAGAGAATACGGCCCAGCTTTTCAGCAACCAGGCTACTGTGCGCAGCAATACCGTCGCTGTGACCGTGCGGGCGCCGCGCATTGCCAATGTCATCAAGTCCGCCCCCGGCAATGCTGCCCCTGGTGACGTGATCACCTACACGCTCAGCTACGCCAATACCGGCGCGCTCACTGCGACCCAGCTGCTCATCACCGATACGCTGGACGCTTACCTGACCTACGTACCGGGCAGTTGCAGCGACAACTGCACTCCTCTATCCGGTGGCGCAGTGCTGCAATGGGAACTGGCTGAAGTTGCCCCCGACGCTACCGGCGTGCTGAGTTTTGCCGCCCAGATCAGCGATGCAGTACCGGCCGGCGCGATGTTACAAAACACCGCGTATTACGTCTACGACGCTTTGAGCGATCCTCGTCCTACCAACACCGCCGCCACGCTTATCAGCCTGGTGACGCTGAATAAGTCTGCCAGCGCCTCGCGGGTTGGCCCGGATCAGACCATCACCTTTAGCCTCGATTATGCCAATGCCGGTGGGATCACGCAGACGCACGTGCTGATCACCGACCCTGTCCCGGCGTTCACCGCCTACGTTGCGGGGAGCGCCACAAGCATTGCCGGCGTCCTCACCCCAACCTATTCCACCGACGGCGGTGCCAGTTACCAGGCCGCCGAACCTGCCGATCCGGCGACCGTCACCCATCTGCGTTGGGAACTGGCCGAATTGACGCCCGGCGCGAGCGGAACCGCCGATTTCCAGGTGCGCGTTATCGCAGCAGACCGATTGCCTAACGCTATCGACATCCGCAATCAGGCTTCCCTGACGAGCGCCCAGGGCGCGCGCATCTTTTCCAACCAGGTGGTGATCCCGACCGTGAAACTCACGCTGGATAAACTGGGGCCGGGCCTTGTCGTTCCAGGCGCGACCTTCACCTACACCCTGCGGTTTGGCAACCCCGGCAGCGGCGCAGCGACGGCCTTGCTCAGCGATACCCTGCCGGCCAATGTCACCTTCATCAGCGCCAATCCTGCCCCGGCGACGCCCGCCCCGCTCAACTGGGCCGTGACCATCCCGGCGAACACCAACAACCTGGAGTACACCGTTGTCGTCAGTGTCCCGGCGGATATCCCCGTCGGCACGGAACTGCGCAACGCGGCCACGCTCTCTAGCGCGCAGCACATCGTCGATGATGTTCTCCTGACCTACATCGCGTCACCGGACGTGAGTCTCATTCCCAATAACACGGCTACGGCGGACCAACTGCAAACCCTGTGCTACGCGCACACCGTCTTCAACAACAGCGCGTATTCCGACACAGTGAATTTGACGGCCATCCACTCCGTGTGGACCAATCCGACCTTGCTGCTTTATCGTGATGTGAACGCCAATGGCAAGTACGAAGCCGCCACCGACGTCATTCTCACCGATACCAATAGCGACACCGTCCCCGACACCGGCTTGCTCCCTCCGGAAGGGCTGGTGCGTATCCTGGCTTGCGTGACCGTTCCGCTGGATGTAGCCGATGGCAGTGTCAACGTCACCACCTTGCGCGCTGCGTCCACCACATTCCCCGGCCGCTTCAGTGAGGCGACCGACACGACGACGGTGCCGGTGGGCGCGGGCCTCACGCTTACCAAATCCCAGCTCGACGTCGATGGCGCGCCGCTCTATCCCGGCGACAGTCTGACCTACACCCTCGTTCTCGCCAACGTGGATGTCATTCCGCATACCGGCGTTATTCTTACCGATGCCGCGCCTGCTGGCGTTACTTTTACCGGCGGCGAGATTCAACCCGGCGGCGACCTTACCGTAACCGCCACCGGCGTGACTGCCACTGTGGCCTCGCTGGCTCCTGGCGCGCGTGTCACCGTCACCCTTGCCGCGCAACTTGCGCCAACAATGCCACTCGGCCTGCTCACCAACACCGCCTACGCCGACAGCGTCCAGCAAGCCGCGCCCATCAACGCCATGGTGAGTGCTGTGGTCGAAGGCTTAACCCTTGCCAAGACAGCTACAGACGAGAACGGGTCGCCATTGCTCGTGGGTGACATCGTGCGTTACGTCATCACCGTGACCAACGCCAGCACGCAGACGACGCAGAGCGGCGTGGTCGTGACCGACACGTTACCGGCGGGCGTGACGTTCGTCGCAGCCGATCCTGCACCGAGTGGAGTAGCTCCCTTGGTGTGGAACGTCGGGACGCTCGCGCCGGGCGCAACGTGGACGGCGACCGTGCGCGTGCAGGTCGATGGCTCGGCGAATCCCATCGGCGCGAACGTGGCGGAAGTGAGCAGCGATCAGCAGACCGCACAGGAAACCGATCCCGTGTTGCCGCCCGGTGGTGGCAACGGTGAGATAGACCCCGGCCTGGCCCTGGCGAAGACAGCTACAGACGAGAACGGCGCGCCGCTGTACGTGGGTGACATCGTGCGTTACGTCATCACCGTGACCAACGCCAGCACGCAGACGACGCAGAG